>Ga0307280_10000022_pt1 | contig 51460 bp, 54 predicted proteins | sample ER_DNA_119_FD_194479 | JGI IMG/M metagenome (GOLD analysis project Ga0307280, IMG submission 194479) | Bulk soil microbial communities from the East River watershed near Crested Butte, Colorado, United States - ER_DNA_119 | ecosystem: Environmental > Terrestrial > Soil > Floodplain | place...
ATCCAAGCCGCCCGAAGACTTCCGTTTTAAGCTCGGTGGCTCATGTATGACAAGGCGAAAATCTGGGTTGAGGGCGGTGCCGGTGGGGACGGCAGCAGGAGCTTCCGGCGCGAGGCGCATGTGCCGCGGGGCGGCCCCGACGGAGGGGATGGCGGTCATGGTGGGGATGTGGTGCTCGTCTGCGAGCCCTCGCGGCGTGACCTCGGGGCGCTGAAGGGGAGCAAGCACTTCCGGGCGCAGCGGGGCCGGCACGGGGAAGGCTCGAACCGGCACGGGGCGCGGGGGGAGGACCATGAGATTCCGGTGCCGCCGGGGACGCAGGCGGGCGCCGTCGACGGTAGCTCGATCGACCTCGTCACCGCCGGACAGCGGGCCGTCGTCGCCCGTGGAGGGCGTGGGGGGCACGGCAACAAGCGCTTCGCCAACTCCATCCGCCAGGCGCCGCGATTCGCCGAGAAGGGCAGTGGCGGCGAAGCCGACTGGATCGAGCTGCGGCTGAAGCTGCTGGCCGACGTCGGCCTGGTGGGCCTGCCGAATGCCGGCAAGTCCTCGCTGCTGGGGCGTCTGACCCGGGCGGCCCCGAAGGTCGCCGACTATCCGTTTACGACGATCTCGCCGGTGCTGGGGACGATCGAAGGCGAGGATCGCCAGGCGGTGATTGCCGACATCCCCGGCCTGATCGAGGGGGCGGCGGAGGGGGCTGGCCTGGGGCACGAGTTTCTCGCCCACGTCGAGCGCTGCTCGATGCTCGTCCACCTCGTCGACCTGGCGCCGATCGAAGGCGATCCCGTGGCCAGCTACGAGACCGTGCGAAGCGAGCTCGAGGCCCACGGCGCCGGGCTCGAGCGGCTGCCGGAGCTGGTGGCGCTGAGCAAGCGCGACCTGATGCCGGCGGAACAGGTCGAGGAGGAGGTGGCGGCTTGGGGCGAGCGGCTCGGCGACCGGGTCCTCGGCGTGCTCGCGGTCTCCTCGGCGACCGGCGAGGGTCTCGACCAGATGGGGCAGCGGATCCTCTTCGAGCTGCCCGAGGCTCCTGCTCCAGCCGCGGCCGCGGCAGTTAACACCGAGGCCGAGTTCGAGGCCGAGCACCGGGTCTACCGTCCCGCCGGCGAGGGCGGCTACTGGGTCGAGCGCGAGGAGGACGGCGCCTTCCGCGTCCTCGGCCGCGGCGTCGAGATGCTCTTCGAACGCCACGACACGAAAAACGAGGAAGCGCTCGGCTACCTCGAGCAGCGGCTGAAGGAGATGGGCGTCATCGCCGCGCTGGATCGCGCCGGCTTCGAGCCGGGCGACGACGTCCGCATCGGCGAGCACGAGTTCGAGCTGCATATCTAGCCCGGACTTGACGAATAGTCATATTGATGAATAGTCTAAAACCGCCCCAGGTCGCAACACGCTGGCGCGGAAATGTCGCCGAGATCCGAAACCAATGACCCTGCGCTGAAGGCGCTCGCACAGGCAATCGTCACGCTTCGCCGCGAGCGCAGCTTGACCCAGGAAGAGCTGGGGTCCAGAGCGGAAATCCATCCCACCTGGATCTCTCATGTCGAGTCGGGCAGGGTGAATCCGACCTTTTTGAATGTCGTCCGGATCAGCAGGGGAATCGGCGTCAGCCCTGCGGATCTAGTTCGCTTGGCGGAAGAGCTGGAGCGATGACTCCACCTTCGAACTCTGTGAGGGGGGAGCTCAACGCGGCGCTCATCAGCGGGATCCGCCGGCACGGATCGGACGCCGTCGGTTTGGTGATCATCGGGATCGCCAGGCTGGTCATCGGGGTTTCCACCTTTTGCGTCCTGCTCGGCGTCGGGGCGATCTTCGGGTATGAGGTGACCGCGAGCCATCTGGCAGGCGCGACGGTGGTGGCGGTTTTGGTCGGTTGGCTGACGGCCGGTCGAAGGCCCCCTTCCAGCTAGCTGGTGCTGGACAGACCGGCGGCGACTGCGAATCCGAGAACGGTGACCAACCCGGCACCCCGACCGGCGTCTCTGCGGGCGTCGGGGATCATCGAGTCGATCAGCATCACCAGCAGCGCTCCCGCAGCGAAGCCGTCGATCGCCGCCCGCGCGTCGGCGCTGACCGCGTCGGCGGTGAGGTACCCGACCACCGTCCCGAGGGCGCAGATCGTCGCCACCAGCATCCAGAGCCGCAGGATCGCCTGCCGCGATCGCCCGGCCTCGTGCATGTCGCTGGCGGAGCCAAGCGACTCGGGCAGGTTGGAGACGAAGATCGCGACCAGCAGCGAGACCCCCACCCCGGCGCCGCCGGCGATCCCGATCCCGAGCACGAGCTGCTCCGGGATCCCGTCGAGGAAGGCACCCAGCGCCAGAGCGGTGCCGCTGCCGCTTCCTTCGGTTCGGCCCCGGCGGCCGCGCCCGGTTGCCATCCGCCGCGAGATCAGCCCGTCGAGCAGGTAGTAGGCGACGGCGCCGACCGCGAGACCGAGGCCGGTGTAGGCGGCGCCGCTGATCGCGATCCCCTCGGCGGCGAGCTCGAAGCTGACGGCGCTGATCAGCGCCCCGGCGCCGAAGGCGAGAACGTAGCCGACCTGCCGCTCGGGCCAGCGGCGGGCGAAGCTGAGCACGGCGCCGATGACGAGGGAGCTTGCGGCAAGCGCGCCCCAGCCGATTGATGCTCCCATCTCGGCTACTTTCCCCGCCATGACCCTGGTCGTCAAGCTCGGATCCTCGATCGTCGCCGCCGCCTCGGTGCTGCGGAGCCGGGGCTCCAGCCGCGACCGCTTCGTCCTGCTCTAGCCCCCAGCTACCCTTTGCCGATGTCTGTGACCGAGACCACCGTCGCCGAGAGCTGCGCCGCCGCCAAGCGCGCCGCGCGCGCCCTGGCGAGCGCCCCGACCGAGGCGAAGAACGCCACCCTGGAGGCGACCGCTCGCCTGCTCGAAGAGCGCTCGGCAGAGATCCTCGAGGCGAACGCCGGCGACCTCGCCGACGAGCGCGCCGCCGGACTGACCGACGCGCTGCGCGACCGCCTGCGGCTGACGCCCGAACGGGTCCAGGCGATGGCCGACGGAGTGCGGGCGCTCGCCGCCCTCGCGGATCCGGTTGGCGAGGAGCTGGAACGGAAAACGCTGGCCAACGGGCTCGACCTGCGCAAGATCCGGGTCCCGCTCGGTGTCGTCGCCGTCGTCTACGAGGCGCGCCCGAACGTGACGATCGACTGCGCCGCGCTGACGATCAAGAGCGGCAACGCGATCGTCCTGCGCGGATCCGGCTACGCCGAGCGCTCCAACGCGGCGCTGGCGGCGGTCGTCCGCGAGGCCTTGGCCGAGGCTTGCCTGCCAGAGGACGCGGTGCTCGCGCTCGGCGGCGGCGGTCACGAGGATCTGGCGGAGCTGGCGACCCAGGAGGGTCTCGTCGACCTGCTGATCCCGCGCGGCGGCGAAGGGCTGAAGGCGGCGATCAAGGAGGTCGCGACGGTGCCGGTGATGTACGCGGCGGCGGGCAACTGCCACGTCTACGTCCACGCCGAAGCCGATCCCGAGATGGCGCGGCGGATCGCGGTCAACGCCAAGGTGCAGCGGCCGGGTGTCTGCAACGCCGCCGAGACGCTGTTGATCGACGCCGCGATCGTCGACCGCTTCGCCCCGGTCGTCCTCGCCGATCTGGCCGCCGCCGGCGTCGAGCTGGTCGGCGACGAGCGGGTTCGCGCCGCCGCGGGCGAGGTCGAGGTCGGCGCCGCAACCGACGCGGACTGGGGCAGCGAGTACCTCGGCCTGAAGATGGCGGTCGCCGTGGTCGACTCCGTCGAGGACGCCGTCGAGCACGTCAACAGCCACGGCACTGGCCACTCCGAGGCGATCGTCACCACCTCCGACGAGGCGGCCGATGCCTTCGTCAGCGGGGTCGACGCCGCGGCGGCCTACGTCAACGCTTCGACCCGCTTCACCGACGGGTTCGAGTACGGGATGGGGGCCGAGATCGGCAACTCGACCCAGAAGCTGCACGCCCGCGGGCCGATCGGGATGCGCGAGCTGACGACCTTCAAGTACGTGGCGCGCGGCGACGGCCAGATTCGTGAGTGACGCCGATGCCGCGATCGGCGTGCTGGGGTCGGCGTTCAACCCCCCGCACCTCGGCCACCTGGCGCTCGCCCAGGAGGCTTTCTGGCAGCTCGGCCTCGACGAGGTGGTCCTCGTCCCCACCGGAGAGGCTCCTCACAAGGAGATCGCCGATGATCCCGGACGTGAGGCGCGGATGGAGATGACCCGCCTCGCGGCCAGCGGCGACGAGCGCTTCTCGGTCTCCGCGCTGGAGGTGGACCGCGACGGGCCGTCCTACGCGTATGAGACCTTGGAGGCACTTGCAGAGGAACGGGCCGACAGGAAGCTGGTGTTCGTGATGGGGGCGGACGCCGCGGTCGGCTTGGGAGCCTGGCGCGAGCTCGAGCGCGTCGTTGCGCTGGCGAGCCTGGCGGTTGCGCGGCGCGACGGTGTCTCCGAAGAGGAGGTGGCCGCAGTCACGCGCGAGTTCGGCTGCGAGGAGCGGATGACGATGCTGGACATGCCCCGCCTCGGAGTTTCATCCTCCGCGGTGCGGGAGCGTGCCAGGAAGGGCCGGCCGCTGCGCTACCTGGTGCCGACGCCGGTCGCCGAGTACATCGAAGAGGGGGGGATCTACCGGTGAACCGGGCCCAGTCAGAGCAGCTGGCGCGCGACCTGGCCGCGATCGCCGACTCGAAAAAAGCCGAAGACGTCCTCGCCCTCGACATGCGGGAGCTGGTCGCATACACCGACTTCCTCGTCGTCTGCACCGCGCGCAGCGAGCGGCAGGCGCGGGCGATCGTCGACGAGGTGAGGGTGCGGGTGAAACGCGAAGCCGGCGTGCTGCCCGGCGGCGTCGACGGCGGCGGCGATGCGGGTTGGACGATCCTCGACTACCTCGATTGCGTCCTCCACGTCTTCACCCCGGAGGCGCGCGAGCGCTACGGCCTCGAGGAGCTGTGGCGAGATGCGCCGCGGCTGGAGCTCGACCTCGACGCTCCCGAGGCCTCCTCCGCCGCCATGTGACGAAATACCGTCCGAGCGCCCCCATACGGTGCCGCCTGATGAATGGGTTCAGGCGCTCGCTGTTCGGGTACCGCCGCGCGGAGGTGGAGGATGCGATCTCCCTTCGCGACGCCCGTATCCTCGGGCTCGAGTTGAACGCCGACGCCCAGCGGGCGGCGATCGACGAGTTCGAGGGCGAGACCACGGCGCTCTCGGGGATGGTGCTGGAGCGCGAGCGCGAGATCAGGGTCTTGGACCAGCGCCTGCGCGAGGCAAACGAGTGCCACGACCGCAGCATCGCCTCGCTCGATGCGATCACCGGTCGGCTCGAAGAGCTGGAGGCGCAGGCCCGCGGCCAGGCGACCAGGATCCGGATGAAAGCGCTCCGCGAGGCGGTCGAGGTGAGCAAGAAGGTGAAGGCACTGACCGACGCGGAAACGGGCGACACCGGTGGGCAGGCGGAGCCCGAACCGGCCGACGAGGGTCTCTACGCGGGTCGCGTCAAGCTCGAGATCGGCCCGCTCGGCGACTTCTCCCAGCTCGTCGGCTTCGAGGACGCGGTGGGTCAGATCGGCGCCTCTGAAATTTCGGTCGAGCGGTTCTCGGAGGGCCGGGCAACGCTCTCGATGAACCTCGATCAGCCGGTCGAGCTGCTGCGCGAGCTGGAGGAGCTCTCGAACCTCGAGTTCAAGGTCCGCCATACCGCCGCGGACAACCTGATCCTCGACGTCGACGAGGATCAGGGCCCAGAGCAACGCGCCGCGTAGCGTCGCTAAACTGACCCCCATGCATGGGGCTGTAGCTCAGCTGGAAGAGCGCATCGCTGGCAGCGATGAGGTCAGGGGTTCGAGCCCCCTCAGCTCCACTGTTCCCTCGAGCCCACCAGCTCGGCGGCGCCGGCCTGTCTCCCGGTCCTAGCCGCCCCCGGACGTACCGGTAAGCGCATATGGCGGGTTCCCGCACGGCGGTTGAGTTCATCTCTATGGACCTGGGCACGGTCGCCCAATTCCCTGCGCTAGATGCCACGGCGCGACGACCCCCAGATCGGTCTCGGGAAGGCCATCAGGAAACTCCGCCAGGATGGCGGTCTGAGTCAGGAGACGCTCGGCCATAGGGCGGAAATCCACCCGACCTGGATCTCACACATCGAGTCGGGCCGGATCAACCCGACCTGGGGCAACGTGCGGCGGATCGCCGGGGGCCTGAAAGTTCCCCTCGACCAGCTCGCCGCGCTGGCCGAGGAGTTCGAGCGCGAGCTCGGCGAAGCCTGACTCAAAGTTTGGCCGCCGCATGCCGATGGTCTTGGCGATGAGCGCCGCGAATCAGCATGTCTTCAGTCACGGCATGCGCGATACGCGCGCGACGCTCGAATCCTGGAGCGAACGGCCATGGCAGGTGCTGCGGGCCTGGCTCGCGCTCAGCGTGGCGATTGCCCTGGCCCTGCTCGCCGCCGTCTGGGTGGTTGCCGGTCTGCTGACGCCGGACCTGACGCCGGTCCACATCGCCGGTCTCACCTACCCCTCCGAGCCCGACGACATGGTGCCGATCCTCTGGCGCAACTCGCTGGTGCTCGCCCTGCACGGCACCGCCTGTGTCGCCGGCTTCATCGCCGGCGCCTCGATGCCGATCGCCGCCGCGCAGCGCACCGGCCTCAGCCGCTGGATCCACGTCAAGGCGGGGGAGTTCGCGATCCTCTTCGTCTGCGCCGTCACCCTCTTCTCGCTTGCCACCCAGGCGCTCTACCTCGGCTTCCAGGGCTCTTCGATCGCCTACCAGCTGCAGATCACCCGCTTGGAGCTGATCCTCAGCGTCCTCCCCCACGCGATCCCGGAGCTGACCGCGCTCTTCCTCCCGCTCGCCGCCTGGCTGATCGCCAGCCGCCGCGGCGAGTGGAACCAGCTCCTGGCCGCGACCTTCATCACCGTGGCGCTGGCGATCCCGGTCCTGGTCGCAGCCGCGGCGATCGAGGTCTACGTCTGGCCGCAGATCCTCCGCGAGCTCACCTCGGTCACCTACTCCTATCCGCTCTGAGCCGCGCTCGCCGTCGCCCGCCGGCCACGTAAGATCGCCGCTCGATGAGCGGTTACGACCCAATAGAGATCGAGCGCAAGTGGCAGCGGGTCTGGGCAGAGGAGAAGACCTGGGAGGTCGCCAACCCCGGCCAGCCGGGCTTCGACGAGACGAAGCCGAAGTCCTACGTGCTGGAGATGCTGCCCTACCCGTCGGGGGAGCCCCACGTCGGGCACCTCAAGTGCTACGCCGTCGGTGACGCGATCGCCCACTTCCGCCGCCGCCACGGCTTCGAGGTGATCCACCCGATGGGCTACGACTCCTTCGGCCTGCCGGCGGAGAACAACGCGATCAAAACCGGCGAGCCGCCGCGGGTGGCGACCGAGCGTTCGATCGACTCCTTCCGGCGCCAGTTCCGCGAGTGGGGGATCTCGATCGACTGGTCGCGCGAACTCGCCACCCACACCCCGGAGTACTACCGCTGGACCCAGTGGATCTTCCTGCAGCTATTCGAGAACGAGCTCGCCTACCGGACCGAGGCACCGGTCCAGTGGTGCCCCAAAGACGCGACGGTGCTGGCCAACGAGCAGGTCGTCGACGGCCGCTGCGAGCGCTGCGGGACCGAGGTGGTGCAGCGCAACCTGGAGCAGTGGTTCTTCAAGATCACCGATTACGCCGATCGCCTGCTCGAGGACTTCGATGCCCTCGAGTCCTGGCCCGAGCACGTGATCACGATGCAGCGCAACTGGATCGGCCGCTCCGAGGGCGCCGAGGTCGTCTTCCGCTGCGAGGAGGTCGACCTCGACTTCCCGGTCTTCACCACCCGTCCCGACACCCTCTTCGGTGCCACCTTCTTCGTGCTGGCGCCCGAGCACCCCGAGCTGGAGCGGCTGGTCGCCGGCACGCCGGCCGAGGCGGAGGTGCGCGAGTACGTCAACCGCGTCGGCCGCGAGTCGGCGGAGGAACGCGGGGCGGAGGACCGTGAGAAGACCGGCGTGCCGCTCGGCCGTTCGGTCGTCAACCCGGTCAACGGCGAGGCGATCCCGATGTTCGTCGCCGACTACGTGCTGATGGAGTACGGGACCGGCGCGATCATGGCCGTACCCGGCCACGACAGCCGCGACTACGAATTCGCCCAGAAGTTCCGGCTGCCGGTCGAGCGGGTGATCGGGGGCAGCGATCCCGAGGCGGCGCGCGACGATGAGGGCCTGCCGTATCCCGGCGACGGCGAGATGGTCGGCTCCGGTCGCTTCGACGGCAAGAACAACCGCGAGGCCTACGGGGAGATCGTCGCCTGGCTCGAGTCCGAGGGCCGCGGCAAGCCGGCGGTCAACTACCGCCTGCGCGACTGGCTCGTCTCCCGCCAGCGCTACTGGGGAGCGCCGATCCCCGTCGTCTACTGCGAGGAGTGCGGGATCGTGCCGGTGCCCGCCGAGCAGCTTCCGGTGGAGCTGCCGGAGATCGAGGACTACGCGCCGCAGGGCAAGAGCCCGCTGGCCGCCGCCGAGGACTGGGTCGCGACCGAGTGCCCGCGCTGCGGCGCCGCCGCGCGCCGCGAGACCGACACGATGGACACCTTCGTCGACTCTTCCTGGTACTTCCTCCGCTACCTGGACGCGCAGAACGGCGCGGCGGCCTGGGACCGGGAGGCGGCCGACTTCTGGATGCCGGTCGACCAGTACATCGGCGGCGTCGAGCACGCGATCCTGCACCTGATGTACGCGCGCTTCTTCACCAAGGCGCTGGCCGACCTCGGCCACCTCGGAGTGCAGGAGCCGTTCGCCAATCTCTTCACCCAGGGGATGATCACCCGCGACGGGGCGAAGATGTCGAAGTCGAAGGGCAACACGGTCAGCCCCGGCGACTACGTCGAGCGCTACGGCGCCGACACGGCCCGCACGTATGTCTGCTTCATGGGGCCGCCGGAGCGCGGCGGCGACTGGACCGACGAGGGCGTGGAGGGGGTCAACCGTTTCCTCTCGCGCCTCTGGCGGCTCTGCGAGGAGGCCGAGGAGCGGACCGAGCCCGACGAGCCGGCCGCGGCGACGGAGGGCGAGGCGCGCGAGCTGCTGGCCAAGGCGCACTGGGCGATCGACAAGGCCACCCGGGACTTCCAGCGCGGCTTCCAGTTCAACACCGTGATCTCGGCCGTGATGGAGCTCGTCAACGACGCCTACCGGCTCAAGGACGACCTCTACGAAACGGCCGATGGAGGGGCGGCGGTCCGCTTCGCGACCGCGACCGCGGCCTCGCTGATCTTCCCCTTCGCCCCCCACCTCGGCAGCGAGGTGTACGAGCGTCTGGCCGGCGGCCGGGTCTGGGAGCAGCCGTGGCCGGAGGCCGATCCCGCTCTGCTCGTCAGCGACACGGTGACCCTCGTCGTCCAGGTCAACGGCAAGCTGCGCGACCGCATCGAGGCGCCGGCCGAGGCGCCGAAAGAGGAGCTGCTGCGGCTCGCCCGCGAGAGCGAGAAGGTCGCGCGGCACCTCGACGGGCAGAAAATAGTCAAGGAAATTGTAGTTCCAGGCAAGCTGGTCAACCTGGTGGTCCGGTAGGGCCCGCCGCCGGGCCCGACCGTTCTGCTAGAAAGCCGCCGAATGCTGGTCAGGCGCCTCAACGAAGCGGCGGTCGAGGAATGGCACCGCCTCCGCGCCCACGTCCTCATGGACGCGGGGGAACTCGGCTCGCGCAACCTCTCGGTGACCTGGGTCACCGTTCCGGGGGGCTGCAACCAAACTCTGCACTCTTCCGGCGAGGCCGAGCAGGCCTACGTGGTCGTCCGCGGCAGCGGCACGATGTCGGTCGCCGGCGACACCCAGGAGGTCGCCGAGGGCGACCTGATTCTCGTCCCGCCCGCCACCGAGCACTCGATCGGCAACGAGGGCAACGCCGAGCTGACCTGCGTCTCGATCCAGTCGCCGCCGGTCGCCGCCGCCGAGCTCTACAGCGATCAGCTGGCAGAGGTGTCGGGTTACGACGACGATGACGAGTTCTAGACGCACTCTCGTCTGAGACTTTTTTGATTTAGCGCGCCACGCGTGCGCCTGGATCGCCCAGCATCGGCGGCGATGCCGGAGATGAGTCGCAGCCAGGTGGTGGTCTACGCGGCGGTGGCGCTCGCGCTGCTCTTGGTCGGGGCGCGGGCGATTCGGGGCGAGGCGGCAACCGAGTCTTCATTCGCGGCTGAGACGGGCGGCGGGGGTGGGGGCGCCAGCCTCTCGGTCGCCGGCGCGAGCGGCGAGGTCGTCGTCGACGTGACCGGGGCGGTGCGGCGGCCGGGGGTCTACAGGATGCCGCTCGGGAGTCGGGTGAACGACGCCATCGCCCGTGCGGGGGGCGCGGCGCCGCGGGCCGAGCTGGAAGCGATCAACCTGGCGGCGCGGCTGGCCGACGGGCAGCAGGTGGTCGTTCCGGAGATGATTCGCGGCGGGGCGGGGGCGGTGACATCGGGCGTCGAGGAAGGGCCGATCAGCCTCGGCACGGCGACGGTCGAGCAGCTGGAAGAGATCGAGGGGATCGGGCCGGTGACGGCGGGGAACATCATCGCCTTCCGCGACGACCATGGCGGCCTCTCATCCGTCGACCAGCTGGACCAGGTGCCGGGGATCGGGCCGGCGACGATGGATTCGCTGCGGGCGAGGCTGCAGCCGTGAGGTGAGATCGCCGCTGCCATCGCTGCCGGTCCTGGTCGGGGTCGCCGTGCTGGTCCTGGTCGCGCTGGCGAACAGCGACCAGATCCAAGATCGGGCGGCCGACGGGCTCGGGCTGGGAATGCCGGAGCGCGAGGCGGCGCTGGCCCGTGGGTTCGTCCTCGGCGAGGACGACGAGGTGGACGGGCGGACCAAGGAAGACTTCCGCCGCGCCGGCCTCAGCCATCTGCTGGCGGTCTCGGGCCAGAACGTGACCCTCCTGGCGCTTCTGGCGATGCCGCTGCTGGGGGTCCTCGGAATCCCCTTGCGCGAGCGACTCTTCTGGGTGCTGGCGGCGATAGCCGTCTACGTCCCGGTCGCCGGGGCCGGTCCCTCGATCCAGCGGGCGGGGGTGATGGGCGCCCTGGGCCTGATGGCGACGCTGGGCGGGCGTCGTGCCTCCCGTCTCTACGGGCTGGTGGTCGCGGCACTGGTCACCCTGGCGATCGACCCCGCGATCGCCGCCGACGTCGGCTGGCAGCTGAGTTTCGCCGCCGTCCTCGGCATCCTCCTGCTGGCGAACCCGCTGCGAGAGCGGATCTCTTCCCTCCTGGGTCGTGGGCAATGGCGCCGCGGCCTGGCCGACGGGGTGGCGGTGACGGTTGCCGCGACCCTGGCGACGGCGCCGCTGGTCGCCTTCCACTTCGAGACTCTTTCGACGACGACCCTCGTCGCCAACATCCTGGCGCTGCCCGCGGTGGCGCCGGCGATGTGGCTGGGGATGTGCGGCGCCGGGTTGGCGCAGGTGCCGGGTCTGCCGCTGGAGCCGCTGAACGGGCTGAACGCGCTCCTGCTGGCATACATCGCCCAGGTCGCCGAGTGGTGCGCGGCTCCGCGGTGGGCTGAGTTGCGAGTCGACCTCGACGGCCGGGGGCTGGTGCTCTCCTACCTCGGTCTCGGCGGCGCGCTGCTCGTCTGCCGGCGATGGCCGCGAGGGGTTCTTGCGCTCAGCGCTGTCGCGGTCGCCCCCTGGCTGCCGCTTCCCGCGCTCGGTGGCGTGTCCGACGACCCACCGCGGGGGCTGCGGGTGGTGGTGATCGACGTCGGGCAGGGCGACGCGATCCTGCTCCAACCCGCGCACGCCCCGGCCGTCCTCGTCGACGGCGGTCCGCCGGGCGACGGGTTGGCGCGCAAGCTCGAGCAGGCGGGGGTGGAGGGCCTCGGCGCCGCGGTCGTAACCCACGACCAGTCCGACCACGTGGGTGGGATCGAAGAGCTGCTCGGGGACCTTCCGGTCGAACGGCTGCTGTTCGCCCGCCTGCACCGGGGGCTGGTCGCGGAGGCGGCCGCGGCGGGTGCCGAGCCGGAACGGATCGCCGCCGGCAGCGAGCTGCGCTCGGGCGCGCTGCGGATGCGGGTCCTCTGGCCTCCGGCGGAGCTGTTGGGCGAAGCTGCTGCGGGCCAGGATCCGAACCGGCTGGCGCTGGTGATCGAAGCCCGGTGGCGGGACTTCAGCATCCTCTTGACCGCCGATGCCGAGGCCGAGGCGGTTCCCCTCGAGCCCGGTCCGGTGGACATCCTGAAGGTCGCCCACCACGGCAGCGAGGACGCCGGCCTCGCGGGGCTGCTGGATCGCACCCGGCCGCAACTGGCGGTGATCTCGGTCGGCGCCGGGAACCCCTACGGCCACCCGACCGCGGCGACGACCGCGACCCTGGAGCGCCACCGCGTCCCGACCCTGCGCACCGACGAGGACGGGCCGATCGTCATCGACGTCAGCCCGCACTCGATGCGCGTGGACGGATAGTCGAATCGAAACTCGAGGAACCCAAACCAATCGCTTTGGTCGCGACCCCCGATGCCGATGGCTGAGGACGGTGCGTTCCATCCTCCACACGAAGCTGCCGCATTTCCTCCGGCTTTCCAGCCTCGCGGGCAACGGCCTGCCGGAACGGATGCGGACCACCGCCTTCGCGTTCCTGGGCTTGACCGCGGCCCTCGGCCTCGCCCTGGTGGCGATCTTCGCCCAGCTCAACTTCCCGTTGCTCTCGCCGGTGCCACTGCCGAGCGAAGCGCCCGCTGGGCACGTAGCTCCCGGTGTGGCGCTGGGCGACGGCCCCGACCCGCCTGTCGCAGCCCTCGAGAGAGGGATTCCAGCGCCGGCCGCCGGTGCGCCGGCAACCCGGCGAGGGACCGAGCGGTCTGCGCCCGAGCGCGGCGGCGATGCCGGTGTCGGGGGTACGGCGCCCGTCCCGGTCCCGAGCCGAGACGACGCCGCCGCCGCAGCGCCCGAGAACCCCGCTTCGCCGCCGCCGTCGACCGAAACGTCTCCCGCAGCCGAGCCAGCGCCCCCCGCTACGGCTCAGCCCGAGGCCGAGCCCGCGGAGCCGACGCCGGTGAAGTCCAACGGGGCGAACCCAAAGCCCTCGAAGGCCGCCGCCAAGGCGGATGCGAAGGCGAAGGCGGCGAAGGCCGAAGCCAAGGCCGCCGCCAAGGCGGAGAAGACGGAAGCCAAGGCTGCCGCGAAGGCCGAAAAGGCCGAAGCAAAGGCCGCGGCCAAGGCAGAGAAGGCCGCATCGAACCCGCCCAAGGCGGAACCTGCGCCCGCTTCTCCGCCTTCAGCGCCGGCGGCCCCGGAGGCGGCGCCCGGCAACGGCAAGGGCAAAGCGCTCGGGCATCGCAAGTAGCCGCGGGGTCAAGCCCTAGACTCGGCCGCGTGGCCGACGGGATGCAATCGCTTTACCTGATCGCTGGCAGCGACGGGGCCAAAATCGACGCCACCAGGGCACGTCTGCGCGCGCGAGCCGAGCGCGAGGGCGGGTCGGCGGCGCTCGAGGTCTTCGAGGCCGGCGAGGGGAAGGGGATGCCCGACCACGAGGCTCTTCTCGCCTCGATCCCGGCGATGTCGCTGATGGAGGCCCGCCGCTACCTCCTCGCCGACGGGATCGAGCGCTGGCGGGACAAGCAGCTCGAGCCTGTCATCGCGGCGCTGGCCGAATTGCCGCCGGATCTGACCCTGGTTCTGATCTGCCGCGACAAGCCGCCCGCGAAGCTGGTCAAAGCGGTCGAGGCGTCGGCGGGTGAGGTGCACCAGTTCGAGGCGCCCAAGGCCCGCGAGATGCCCCGCGTGCTGGTCGGCGAAGCGCAGCGGCTCGGGTTCCAGCTGGACTCCGGGGCTGCGCGGATGCTGGTCGAGCGCATGGGGGCCAACCCGGTGCGACTGCGCAACGAGCTCGAGCGACTGGCGCTGTGGGCCGGGGAGGAGGGAGCGGTCAACGCAGCGGATCTCGAAGCGATGATCGCCGACACCTCCGAGGCCGCCGTCTGGTCCCTCTCCGACGCCCTGATCGAAGGCGACGCCGCCGCGGCGCTGCGAATCGGCGAGCGGCTGATCGGCCAGGGAGAGAACGTCACCGGCCTGATCTATGGCCTCGCCTCGCGCCTGCGCAGCGCCTGCGCGGCCGCCGCCCAGCTCGAGGAGGGGATTCCTCCGGCGCAGGTCGAGTCGTCGCTGAAGATGCACCCTTACGCGGCCAAGCAACTCGTCCGGCGACTGCAGGGGACCGACCTCGCCAGCCTGCGGCTGGCGACCGAGACGCTGGCCGACCTGGAGCTCTGGTGCCGCGGCGGCGCCGATTACGGCGACGACCTCGCGTTCACGCTGGCATTGCGACGAGCAGCATCCGGCGCTGCGTAACCAAGCAGATCAAGGACGCAGGGAGCGTGGCGTGCTCTGCACGCGAGCGACCGAGGACGCAGATATGCGCCGGTTAGGCAGCGCCGCTGCCGGCGGCCATCCGCGCAGCTTTTGACTTCTTGCGAGCGCCGGTGTTCTTGTGGAGGGCGCCCTTCTGCACGGCCTTGTCGATTTTCGAGACCAGGTCGCGCTGCTCGGTGGCGACCGTCTCGGTGTTGCCGGACTCGACCGCGCTTTCGAGCCGCCGGAAGTGGGTCTTCACGGTGCTCGTCAGCAGACGGTTCTCGGTCCGCTCGCGCTCGCTGCGCAGTATCCGCTTCTTCTGTGAGGCTATGTTGGCCATGTCAAGTACCCGAGCTGGCGCCTTGCCGGCTCCGGGCGGCCGCCGACTATAGCGACTGGCGCAGGCTCAGTCGCCCCTCGAACCGAATCGACACCAAGCTTGGAGACCCCCAGGGCACCTGACACCCCCGATCCCGAGGAGCGGCCGATCAACGCCGACGAGTCCTCGCTCGCCGCCGACGTCGGCGTCCGCGAGGCCGAGGGGTTCGACCCGGGTGAGGAATTCGGGGCCGAGCCGGCGCCGGGGAAGCAGGCCGGGCGCCTGGCCCGCTCGACCGCGTTCTTCTCGATCGCGACCGCGGCCTCGCGCGTCGCCGGCCTCGCCCGCGAGGTCGTCGCCGCCGGCTACTACGGGATCAGCGGTCCGATGTCGGCCTTCACGGTCGCCTTCCAGGTCCCGAACCTGATCCGGGCCCTGTTCGCCGACGCGGCGCTGCAGCCGGCCTTCGTCCCGGTCTTCACCGAACTACTCGGCAAGAAGGCCTACAAGGAGGCGTTCCGGCTGGCCTCGACGATGCTGCTGCTGGTGACGATGGTGCTGGGGGCGATCACCGCCCTCTTCGTCCTCCTCGCGCCGGTGATCATGCCGCTCTTCGCGCCGGGCTTCGAGGGCGAGATCCTCGACCTCACCGTCGCCCTCTCCCAGGTCCTCTTCCCGATCCTCGTCCTGCTCGGGATCAGCGGCATCGTCGTCGGCATCCTCAACAGCTACGACCGCTTCGGCGCCTTCGCGATCTCGCCCCTGTTCTGGAACCTGACGATCATCCTCGTCCTCGTCGTGCTGGAGCCGATGTTCGAGGGGCGGGACAGGATCTACGCCTACGCGATCGGGATCCTCGTCGGCACCGCGGTCCAACTGCTGATCCCGGCTTGGGACCTGCGCAACACGCCGTTCCGCTTCCGCTTCAGCTTCGACTGGCGCAACCCAAAGGTGCGACGGGTCCTGGTCCTGATGCTGCCGGTGACGATCAGCCTCGGCCTGATCAACTTCAACCTGCTGATCAACAGCTTCTTTGGCAGCCTCGTCTCCGAGCAGGCGCCGGCGGCGATCGACAAAGCGTTCCGCATCTACCAGCTGCCGCAGGGGATCTTCTCCGTGGCGATCGCGACGGTCCTGTTCCCGACCCTGGCGCGGTTCGCCAACGCCGGAGAGATCGACAGCCTGCGGGCGACGATGGCCAACGGGATGCGGCAGATCCTCTTCGTCCTGGTGCCGGCGGCGGCGGCAATCCTCGTCCTCGCCGATCCGATGATCCGGCTGATCTACCAGCGCGGAGCGTTCAACCCGGAGGAGACGGCGGTGGTCTCCACGGCGCTCTTCTGGTTCGCCTTCTCGCTGCCGACCAACGGCCTCTTTCTGCTCCTCACCCGCACCTTCTTCAGCTTGCAGCGGCCATGGATCCCGACCTCGATCTCGGCGGCGAACCTCGTCGTCACGGCGCTGGCGGCGCTGGGGCTCTACCACCTCGGGGTGGGCGGGATCGTCGCCTCGACGGGAATCGCCACCGCGGCCAGTGTCGTCGCCCAGGGCGTGATCCTGCGCCGCATGCTCCATGGCCTCGAGCTGGGGCGCCTGATCTCCGCTGCGGTGCGGATCACGATTGCGGCTGCCGGGCTGGCGGCGATCGGCTGGATCGTCTGGGACGTCCTCGACGAGGCGCTGGGGCGCGGCCTCGGCGGCCAGATCGTCTCGCTGGGGGTCGGGCTCGGGGCGGGGCTGGCGGCGTACCTCTCGGTGGCGAAACTGCTGCGGGTCGCGGAGCTGGATCAGATGAGCCGGCTGCTGCTGCGGCGGGGCCGCTAACGCCCGATGCTCGACTTGGGGCGGTACCTGCTGGGAGTCCTCGAGATCCTGCTGCTGGGTGGGTTCGCCTGGTTGGGTGGGGTGAATCTCCGCCGCTGGCTGCTGCCGCGCTTCGAGGGTGCGCCGGCGCATCTGGCGACGAGTGTGATCGCCCTGGCGCTGCTGATCTGGGCGGCTGAGCTATTGGGGAGTTTCGGGTGGTTGGAGCCGATGCCCTATCTGGTCCTCATCACGGCTATCGGATTGGGCTGTTGGAAGTTCACGCCGAAATGGCTGGAGGGGGACGGGAGCCCCTCCCCAGACACATCTCGCCAATGGCTCGATGTTGAGTGTCTGGGGAGGGGCTCCCGTCCCCCTCTCCCGACGGTCATGGCACTTCTGATCTCCGGAGCCGCGGTCGTCGGATTCGCCCTAGAGGCGAAGAGCAAGCTGTCGACGGGGATGACCGGGTTCGACTCGACCTGGTACCACGGCCCGTTCGCGGCGGGGTTCTTCCAGAGCGGCGATACGTGGGATCTGCACTTCATAGCGCCGCAGTTCCTGGCCTGGTTCTATCCCGCGAACGGGGAAATCTTCCACGCGGCGGGGATGCTGGCGTTCGGGCGGGATGTGCTCTCGCCGCTGCTCAACCTGGGATGGTTCGTGGGGTGTCTGGTCGCCTGCTGGTGCATCGGGCGGCCGTTTCGGGTGGCGCCGTGGTCGCTGGCTCTCGGGGCGATCGCATTGAGCGTGCCGGTGCTGGCGGACCAGGCGGGGGAGGCGCGGAACGACATCGTCGGGGTCTTCTTCCTGCTGGCCGGCGTGGCGGTGATGGTGAACGCCTGGGGCGGGGTTGGCAGGTCGGAAAAGAGGCTGGATAGGGAGGAGGGGGGCGCCGGCGTTGGTCCTTTCCTCGTCGTTGGTTTGGCGGCGGGCCTGGCGGCCGGGACGAAGCTGAATTTTCTGCTGCCGGCCGCGGTGCTGGTCGCTGGGCTCGCTCTGGTCGCTCCCCGTGGGGACAGGGGGCGCGCGTTCATCGCCGCTGCCTTGGCGGCGCTAGCGGGAGGCGGCTACTGGTACCTGCGCAACCTCGTCCACAGCGGCAACCCGCTGCCCTGGATCCACCATCTCGGCCCGATCGACCTGTCCGCCCCGGAGCAGGCCCTCGGCGGCCGCGAAGCCCATTCGGTCCTCGGCTACCTCGGCGACGGCAGCGTCTGGTCCGACTGGTTCCTCCCAGGCCTCCAGAACGGCTTGTGGTTCTTCTGGCCGCTGCTCCTCGCCGCTGCCTTAGCCGGTCTGGTCCTGGCCCTCCTCCAGTTCCGTGGTTCCTTTCGGACGGATAGCGACCGAAAGGAACCACGGAACGACCTGACGCTGGGGATGGCCGGCCTCGTCGGGCTTGCGACCGCGCTGGCGTGGCTGATTGCGCCGACGTCGGCTTCGGGACCGGAGGGGATGCCGCGTGGGTTCGAGTCCGGGCTCCGCTACCTCGCCCCGGCCCTCGTCCTCGGCCTCGGGCTGCTGTCAGCCGTCCTGCCTGCGCGGTTCCGGTTGGGCGGCAAGGGGCACCCCCCGAACGGGCGGATACTCAAATCGCCGAGCCCACTGGCTCGGCGATTGTCCGGGCGGGGGGTGCCCCTTGCCGCCCTGGCTGGGTTGCTCCTGGCCATAGCCATCGGCTACCCGGTGCAGCGCCACTACCTGGAGAGTCGCTACGAGGACCCGAGCTTCACCTCGGCGCCGGGACTCAACGCCGCCTTCGCCTGGGCCCGCGACGTCTCCGGCGCCCGCATCGCCACCACCAGCACCCGCCAATACCCCCTCTTCGGCACCGACCTCTCCAATCACGTCCAATACCTGGGAACCGAGCAGCCCCACGGCGGCTTCGAGGCCGCCGAGGCCTGCCCCACCTACCTCCGCCTCCTCGACGAAGGCGACTACGACTACGTGGTGGTCACCCGCGACCGCGAGGAACCGGGCAAGCCCCCGTACCCACCCACGGCCCGCTGGACCAAAGCCGCGGGAGCCAAAATCATCCTGAAGGAGCCCCCGACGGTCGTGTTCGAGCTGAACAAACCGGTCCGTCCCTCGGCGTGTAGGTGACCGACGCCTCTGCCGGGGGGTGGCGCGGCTGGGGGGACCACCCCCGAGGGGTCCTCGGGGGTGGTGGGCCCCTGCCGTGACAGGACCCGCCGGCCAAACCCCCTCGTCCCTCATACTCACCACGCCCCATGGACCACATCCGCAACTTCTCGATCATCGCCCACATAGACCACGGCAAGTCGACCCTGGCCGACCGCATCCTCGAGCTGACCGGCGCCGTCGACCCGAAGAAAATGCAGGCGCAGCTGCTCGACTCGATGGACCTCGAGCGCGAGCGCGGGATCACGATCAAGGCCCAGGCGGTGCGGGTCGAGTACACCGCCCGCAACGGCGAGACCTACCACCTGCACCTGATCGACACGCCCGGCCACGTCGACTTCTCCTACGAGGTCTCGCGCAGCCTCGCCGCCTGCGAGGGCGCCCTGCTGGTCGTCGACGCTGCGCAGGGCGTCGAGGCGCAGACCGTCGCCAACACCTACCTGGCGATCGAGAACGGGCTCGAGCTGATCCCGGTGATCAACAAGGTCGACCTCCCCGGCGCCGAGCCGGAGCGGACCGCGAAGGAGATCGCCGACCTGCTGGGCGGGGACCCGGAGGAAGCGCTGCCGATCTCGGCCAAGACCGGGGAAGGCGTGCTCGAGGTCCTGGAGGCGATCGTCGAGCGGATCCCGCCGCCGCGCGGGGACGCGGACGCCCCGACCCGCGCCCTGATCTTCGACTCCGAGTTCGACCCCTACCGCGGCGTGATCGCCTACGTGCGGATGGTCGACGGCTCCTTCCGCAAGGGCGCGCGGATCCTGGCGATGCAGAACGGGACCGAAGCCGACATCGACGACATCGGCTTCTTCCGGCCGACGATGATCGGCGTCCAGGGGATGGACGCCGGTGACGTCGGCTACCTGATCACCGGGATCAAGGACGTCACCAAGCTGCGCGTCGGCGACACCCTCACCGCCCAGGCCAACCCCGCCTCCGGGCCGCTCGAGGGCTACCGGGAGGTGCGGCCGATGGTCTTCTGCGGCCTCTTCCCGATCGATACCGACCGCTACGAAGACCTGCGTGACGCGCTGGAGAAGCTCTCGCTCAACGACGCCGCGCTCTCCTGGGAGCCGGAGACCTCCGAGGCGCTCGGCTTCGGCTTCCGCTGCGGGTTCCTCGGCCTCCTGCACATGGAGATCGTCCGCGAGCGGCTGGAGCGCGAGTACGACCTCGACCTGCTGGCGACGACCCCGAACGTGCGCTACCTGGTGAACCTCACCAACGGCGAGACCAAGGAGGTTCACAGCCCGACCGATCTGCCCGACCCGGGCACGATCGAGACGATCGAAGAGCCCTACATCCGGGCGACGCTGATCTGCCCGAAAGAGCAGGTGGGGGCGGTGATGGAGCTCTGCCAGCAGCGCCGAGGCACCCATGTCGACATGCACTTCCTCAGCCCCGAGCGGGTGCAGATCCGCTACGACCTGCCGCTGGCCGAAATCGTCCTCGACTTCTTCGACCTCCTGAAGAGCTCGACCCGCGGCTACGCCTCGCTCGACTACGAGCCGATCGGCAACCAGGTCTCCGACCTCGTCAAAGTCGACATCCTCCTCGCCGGCGAGCAGGTCGACGCGCTCTCGATCATCGTCTTCCGCGACTTCGCCTACGAGCAGGGCAAGCGCCTCGTCGGCCGACTGCGGAAGACGATCCCCCGTCAGCTCTTCGACGTCCCGGTCCAGGCCGCGGTCGGCTCCAACGTCCTCGCCCGCGAGACGGTCAAGGCGCTGCGCAAGGACGTCACCGCGAAGCTCTACGGCGGCGACGTCACCCGCAAGAACAAGCTGCTGAAGAAGCAGAAAGCGGGCAAGAAACGGATGAAGGCGGTCGGCCGGGTCGAAGTGCCGCAGGAGGCGTTCCTGGCGGTGCTGGAGATCGACGAGTAGGGACGGAGGCGGTCGGCGGGCGGGTAAATCGGCGCCACCCGTCCGATTGGCCGCTTGGCCAGTTAGAGTGCCCGCCATGCCGCTCAAGACTGATGCAGTTGGAAAGGAATGGCCCGGTTCCACGTACCAGGTGGGCCGGGAGAAGATCAAGGAGTACGCGAACGCGCTGGGCCTCGACAACCCGGTGCACCACGACGTCGAGGCGGCCCGCGCGGCCGGCTTCCGCGACGTGGTGGCGCCGCCGATGTTCGCCGTCGTCTACAGCAGTCCGGCGGTCGCGCCGGCGATCCTCGACCCCGAGGTGGAGCTGAACTTCGCGGCGATGGTCCACGGCGGCCAGGAGTTCGTCTGGGACGAGCCCGCCTGCTCCGGTGACGAGATCACTACGTCCGCGAAGTGCCTCTCGATCGAGGAGAAGGACGGCAAGGGCTTCTACGTTTTCGAGACCAACAGCGTCAACCAGGACGGCGCCCAGGTCGCGCGCGGCACCTGGACGCTGATCGTCAGGGGGGTTTGAGATGGCTGATCTGAACGTTGGGGACCAGATCCCGGAGCTGCGGGTCACCCCGGACAAGTACCTGCCGCACCGCTACGCGGGCGCCTCGGGAGACTTCAACCCGATCCACATCGACGACGAGCTGGCGAAAGCCGTCGGGCTGCCGCGCAACATCCTCCACGGCCTCTACTCGATGGGGTTGGTGGCGAAAGCCAACGCGGCGCTCGCCGACGGCGACCCGCGGGCGCTGAAGCGCCTCTCGGTGCAGATGCGCGGGATGGGCGTGCCCGAGCAGGAGATCGTCGTCACCGGCACGGTCAAATCGGCCGACGGCAACCGGGTCGTGGTCGACACCGTCGCCGCGCAGGGCGAGACCGCGCTGATCAAGAACGCCGAGGCAGAGCTCGAGCTGTGAGCGGTAGGGAGGGGGCCAGGGTGACCCCCTCCAGACACATCTCGCTATGGCTCGATGTTGAGTGTCTGGAGGAGTTCACCCTGGCCCCCTCCACGACGCGCTTTGGCGATTCCTAAGATGTGACGATGCTTTCGGAGCGGCAGGAGCTGATCCTTCGCTTGGTGGTCGAGTCCTACCTCGACTGCGGCCGGCCCGTGCCCTCGAAGGAGGTGGCGGTGCGGCCGGAGGTGGAGTGGGGCTCCTCGACCGTGCGGGCCGAGCTGGCGGCCTTGGAGGCGGCTGGTTATCTAACGCACCCGCATACCTCCGCAGGGCGGGTGCCGACGGACACCGGCTACCGGCTCTACGTCGCCTCGATGGTCGAGTCCGGGCGGGTCCCGGCGGAGTCGAGCACCGAGCTCGAGCGCTCGCGCCTGCGTCGCGAGGTCGACGAGGCGATGCGGGAGACGACCGCGGCGCTCGCCCGGGTCACCGACCTGGTGGCGATGGCGACCGCGCCTCCGCCCGGCTCGACGGCGACGATCCACCGGGTCGAGGTTCTGCCCCTGCAGCCCAACCGGGTGGTGGTGATCGCGATCGCCTCGACCGGCGACGTCACCCGCCGCGTCTTCGAGTTCGACCGGGCGGTCGACCCGGGCCTCGTCGAGTGGGCCTCGAGCTACCTGAACGAGAAGCTCTCCGGGCTCGGCGTCGGCGCGCGGATGATTGCCAGTCGCCTGCGCGATCCCGGGCTGAGCGGCGTCGAGGCGCAGTTCGTGGCGACCCTCGGCGACGCCTTCACCGACCTCGTCGCCGCCGACGACGGCGAGCTCTACCTCGAGGGCGCCTCGCGGCTCCTCTCCGACGCCCACCTGCCCGACCTGCCCCGCGCCGACGAGCTGATGACGGCGCTGGAGCGGCGAGCCGACGTGCTGGGCATGCTGCGCTCCTCGCTCGACGAGCGCTCGGTCTTCTTCTGGATCGGCGGCGAGAACCCGCAACCGGCGCTGCGCTCGGTCAGCGTGATCGGGGCCAACTACGGTCTCGGGCACCGCAACCTGGGTACCGTCGGCGTGGTGGGACCGCTGCGGATGGACTACGCGACCGCGATCGCCTCGGTTCGCGGCGCCGCCCGCGAGCTCTCCCATTACTTCGAGACCGTCTACGACAACTAGCCCCCAGGCCACGACGCCCCTCATCTGATGCCACGCGATTACTACGAGGTCCTCGGGGTCTCCCGGGACGCCGACGAGACCGAGGTCAAGAAGGCCTTCCGCCGCCTGGCGCGGGAGCTGCACCCAGACGTCAACGACCACGATCCCGAGGCGGAGGAGAAGTTCAAGGAGGCTGCAGCCGCCTACGAGGTCCTCTCCGACGCCGAGCGGCGCCGCACCTACGACGCCTACGGGCACGAGGGGCTGCGCTCGGGCGGCTTCGACCCCGGAGCCGGGTTCGGCTCGATCGACGACATCTTCCAGGCCTTCTTCGGCGGAGGCGGCGGGTTCGGCGGCCGCCGCGGCCCCGCCCCGGGCGGGGACATCGCGCTCGCGGTGGAGATCGAGCTGGCGGAGGTGGCGACGGGGGTGCGGCGCGAGGTCACCTACGACGCGGTCGGCAGCTGCGAGCACTGCCACGGCAACGGCGCCGAGCCGGGGACGCCGATCACGACCTGCGAGCGCTGCGGCGGCGCCGGGGAGCTGCGGCAGGTTACGCGGACGCCGTTCGGCCAGATGGTCCGCGCCGCCGCCTGCGACGCCTGCGGCGGCGCCGGGAAAATCCCTCAGCAGCCCTGCGACACCTGCGGCGGCAGCGGCCGCACCCGCCAGAGCCGGACCAGCGCGATCGAGGTTCCGGCCGGGATCGAAGACGGCCAGCGGATGCGGATCCCCGGCGCCGGCCACGCCGGCGAGGCGGGCGCGCCCGCGGGAGACCTCTACGTCGAGGTCCGGGTCGCCGAGGACGAGCGCTTCGAGCGCGAGGGCAGCGACCTGATCAGCACGGTCTCGCTGCCGGCGACGGAGGCGATGCTGGGGACGAAGGTCACCGTGCCGACGCTCGAGGGCGAGGAGGAGATCGAGATCGAGCCGGGGACGCAACCGGGCGCCGAAAAGGTCCTGCGCGGCGTCGGCCTGCCGCGCCTGAACGGCCGCCGCCGCGGAAACCAGCGGATCGTCCTCGACGTCATCGTCCCGACCAACCTCAGCGACGAGCAGCGGGAGATCGCCGAGCGCCTCGACGAGAGCCTCGAGGACGGCAACCTCGAGCTCCCGCACGGCGACGGCCTCTTCTCGCGCGTGCGGCGCGCCTTCGGTTGAGAGCCACCCCTTGATCAGGCTCGCGGTCCGCTGCGCGCCCGAGCAGGCGGACCTGGTGCTCGCCGAGCTGACCGTGCTGGCGCCGAACGGCGTCGAGGAGGAGCGCGGGCCGGGCTACGTCGAGTACGCGATCTACGGCGGCGAGGGGGAGCTGCCGGAGCTGGGCGAGCTCGACGCGGCGATCGCCGGCGGCCGGGTCGAGGTCAGCTCCACCGAGATCCCCGACGACTGGGCCGACCGCTGGCGCGACTTCCACAAGCCCCTGCTGGTCGCCGGCCGCCTCTGGTTGCGCCCCTCCTGGGAGTCGCCCCGCGAGGGCGCGATCGACGTCGTCGTCGACCCCGGTCAGGCATTCGGCACCGGCGCCCACCCGACCACCCGCCTCTGCCTCGGGTTCCTCTGCGAGCTGGAGCCAGGAGGAGAGCTGGTAGACCTCGGCACCGGCTCCGGCGTCCTGGCCATCGCGGCATCGAAGCTGGGTTGGACCCCGGTGCGCGGCTACGACCACGAGCCAGCCGCACTCGAAGCAGCAGCGGCCAACGCGGCAGCCAACGACGTCGATCTCTCCCTCGAGCGCGCCAACCTGCGCGAACGACTGCCCGAGCTGGCACCCACTGTCGTAGCCAACATGACCGCGCCGATCCTGCTCGCCGTGGCGGCGCAAATGCAGGCGCCCCCGCAGACGCTGGTTTGCTCCGGTCTCCTGCCGGACGAGCGGGACGAGGTTGCTGCGGCGTTCGCCGTGGTCGGGCTGGTCGAGGCCGACCGGCGCCAGGACGGCGACTGGGCCGCCCTCCTGCTCCGTCGTCCCTGAGATATAGGGTTTCCGGCGATGCTCCTCGGCTCCATCGTCAGCGCCGATTACAAGATCGCGCTGTTCCTCCACATCCTCGCGGTCGTGCTGGCCTTTGGTCCCACTTTCGGCTACGGGATCCTCTTCTCGGTGCTGCCGAGCTACCCGCGGGCAACGCCGGCGCTGCTCGCCGGGATCCAGAGGATCGACCGCTATCTGGTCACCCCCGGGATGGTCGTCGTCCTGCTCGCCGGCATCTACCTGATCGTCGCCAGCGACGATGCCTGGGACGGCAGCGAGGCCTTCATCGCGATCGGCTTCGTCGCGATCATCGCCCTCTTCGGGCTCCAGCACGGGTTCTTCCGGCCGCAGACCGCGAAGGCCAAGGAGCTGGCCGAGCGCGACCTGGAAACCGGGGACACGCTCAGCGCGGAGTTCGAAGCGATCTCGCAGCGGCTTGGTACCGTCGGCCCGGTCGCCGGCCTGATCGTCGTCGTGACGATCTTCTTCATGTCGTACAAGCCGTTCATGTGAGCGACCTCCCGGTCGCGATGTTCGACTCGGGCGTCGGCGGCCTCACGGTGCTGCACGAGTGCCTGGTCTCGTTGCCGCAGGAGGACTTCGTCTACCTCGGCGACACGGCGATGTTCCCCTACGGGGACAAGGACCCGGTGCAGCTGCGGGAGCGGATCCGGACGATCGCCGAGATGCTGCTCGACCGCGGCGCGAAGCTGCTCGTCATCGCCTGCAACACCGCGACCTCGGTCGGCGAGGAGGTGACGCGCGAAGTCGCCGCCGCGCGCGGGGTGGAGGTGGTGCCGGTGGTCGAGCCGCAGGCCGAGATCGCCGCCGCGATCACCGCCAACGCCCGGGTCGGCGTGCTGGCGACGCCGAACACGGTCGAGAGCGGCGCCTACCGCAGGGCGCTGGAAGCGGTCGGCCGCGGCCTCGACGTGATCGAGGTCGCCGCTCCCGACCTCGCCCCCTTCATCCAGAACGGCTCGCTCTTCGACGAGGAGACGATGGCGATGGCGCGCTCCTACTGCCGCCCGTTGAAGGAGGCCGATGTCGACACGCTGATCCTCGGCTGCACCCACTACCCGCTGGTGGCGCCGATGCTGCAGCGGATCCTCGGCCGCGACGTCCGCCTCGTCAGCGGCGGCCACGCTGTCGCCGCGGCGGTTCAGCGCACGCTCGAGGCCTCCGGCCTGGCGCGCGAGGACCGCGGAGAGGGGACCTACGACTTCCTCTGTACCGGCGACTGCGACGCGTTTCACGCGATCGGCACGCGGTTCCTGCAGATGCCGCTGGGGGACGTCGAGCAGGTCGAGATCTGAGTTCGGCGCCGCTTCCGGCACGCAAAATTCACCTTCTGCGCACCACGCATGCGCCGGAACCTTGCAGGATCACGGCCATGCCCGTTCTGACGTCCAGCAATACCGTATATACTCATCCCGTGGCCAAGGTGATGATCTCCGTTCCCGATGCACTCCTCGATCGCCTCGATCTGAGGGCCAAGTCTCTTGGCGAGACCCGCAGCGGCTTCCTGCAGCGTGTTGCCGAGCAGGAGCTGGAGCGTGCCGGGGGCCACGATCGCGAAGAGATCGAGCGATTGCTGGGTGAACTCCAGCCCCTCGACTTCGATGGCCTCAGTGCCGCCCAGATCATTCGCGAAGACCGGGAATCGCACTGAGCGTGTGGCTCGTCGACGCCAGTGTCTGGGTCAGCCTGGTCGAGCGCAATAGCCCCCACCGAGAGGCGGCGGCGAGCCTGGTTCGCAACGGCGGGGGCCGGCTCGGGGCCCTCGACCTCACCCTCTATGAGATCGGCAACGCCGTCGGGGTCAAGCAGGGCGACGCGACCGGGGCCGGCAGGGTCACTCGCCTCCTGCTCAGGTGCTGTCGTGACCGCGTTCTCGCAATCGACGCCGAGCTTCTCGACTCTGCTCTCCACCTTGCCGGCGAGCATGGGCTCACCGCGTACGACGCGGCCTATGTCGCTGCGGCACGACGGCAAGGCTGGACCCTGGTCAGCACCGATATCGCCGACCTCGTCTCCAAGGGCCTCGCGGTAACCCCCGATGCCGCCGACTACCCTTAAGGGCATGGCGGTTCTCGAACAGGTTCAAGACGACGTCAGGACGGCGATGAAAGCGCGGGATCGCGACCGTGCCTCGGCGCTGCGGCTGATCGTCGACGTGCTCCAGAAGGACGCGAAGCTCGGCGAGGGCGACGAGGTCGCTGTGCTGCAGCGCGAGCGCAAGAAGAGGGTCGAGGCCGCCGAGGCCTACGAGAACGCCGGCAGGGCTGAGCAGGCCGCCGCAGAGCGCTTCGAGGCGGAGCTGATCGAGGGCTACCTGCCGCAGCAGCTCTCCGACGAGGAGCTGGGGCAGATCGTGGCTGCGGCGATCGACGAGACCGGTGCGACGGAGCAGCGTCAGATGGGCCAGGTGATGTCGGCGGTGATGCCGAAGGTCGGCGGCCGCGCCGACGGCAAGCGGGTCAGCGCCGCCGTTCGAGAGAAGCTGGGTGCCTGAGCTCTGTGGCCCGCCGGCAACTGACCCTCGACAACAGCGTCGCCGCCGAGCTGGCCGGCTCCGAGGACACGGTCCTGCGCGCGCTGCGCGGCAAGCTCGAGGCCGACCTGCACCTGCGCGGAAACGTGCTCACGCTCGAGGGCGAGCCCGACGACGTCGCCGCCGCGGCGACGGTGGTCGACGAGATGGTCGAGCTGATCGAGCAGGGCCACGACGTCGCCCCGGGGACGATCGAAGCGGTGACCGGCGCGCTCGACGCCGAAGAGAGCCCGGCCGAGATCCTCGACGACGTCGTCTGGCGCCACCGCAACACCAAGGTCGCGCCGAAAACCCTGAACCAGAAGCGCTACGTCGACTCGATCCGCCGCCACACGATCACCTTCGGGATCGGCCCGGCCGGCACCGGCAAGACCTTCCTCGCGGTGGCGATGGCCGCCGCGGCGCTGACCGAACGCAAGGTGCAGCGGATCATCCTCACCCGGCCCGCGGTCGAGGCCGGCGAGCGGCTGGGTTTCCTTCCCGGCGACATCCAGGCCAAGGTCGACCCCTATCTGCGGCCGCTCTTCGACGCCCTCTTCGACATGCTCGACCCCGACCGCGTCAACGGCTACTTCGAGCGCAACGTGATCGAGGTGGCGCCGCTGGCCTTCATGCGCGGCCGAACTCTCAACGACTCCTTCGTGATCCTCGACGAGGCGCAGAACACCAGCCCCGAGCAGATGAAGATGTTCCTCACCCGGCTCGGCTTCAACTCGCGCATGGTGGTGACCGGCGACATCACCCAGATCGACCTGCCGACCGACCAGCGCTCGGGGTTGATCGCGGTCGCCGACATCCTCAGCGACGTCCAGGACATCTCCTTCGTCCGCTTCGGTGGCGAGGACGTGGTCCGCCACAAGCTCGTGCAGCGGATCGTCGCCGCCTACGACGAGCACGGCTCCCGCGAGCAGGGCGCGCGCGCCGAACACGGGCCGACGCCGCGTTCGTGAGCACCGACCTGACCGACGTCCCCGCCGACCTGCGCAGCGCCGTCGCCGGTGCGCTGGAGGCAGCGGGGGTCGAAGACGGGCATCTCGCGGTCGAGATCGTCGACGCCGAGCGGATTCAGGGGCTGAATCGCGAACACCGTGGAAAGGACGCGCCGACCGACGTCCTCGCCTTCCCGATCGACGAACTCGGGCCGGTCGCCGGCCCGCGGGAGCTCGGCGATGTTGCGATCTGCCCCGAGCACTGCTCCGACGTGACCGAGGCCGCCGTCCACGGCGCCCTCCACCTCTGCGGCTACGACCACGAGACCGACGAGGGCGAGATGCTGGCGCTGCAGGCCCGCGTCCTCACCGGGCTGCGATGACGCGGTCGGGCTTCGTCGGGCTCGCCGGCCGTCCCAACGTCGGCAAGTCGACCCTGGTCAACGCCCTGGTCGGCTCCCACGTCGCGATCGTCTCCAGCCGACCGCAGACGACGCGCCGGGCGATCCGCGGCGTCGCCACCGACCTCGAGGCGGAGAGGCAGCTGATCCTCGTCGACCTCCCGGGCGTGCAGCGTCCGCGCGACGTCCTCACCGAGCGGATGCAGGGACGGGTCGAGCGCGAGCTGGCCGGCTCCGACGTCGTCCTCTTCGTCTTGAACGGCGAGGAGGGGGTGGGGCCGGGGGACCGCTTCATCGTCCGCGCGCTGCTCAAAGCGGGTCCCCACCTGCCGGTGATCTGCGCGGTCAACAAGGCCGACAGGCTCGGCCCCAACGAGCTGGTGCCCGTCCTCGCCGAGGCGGCGGAGCTGGAGGGGGTCGACGAGGTCTTCCCGATCAGCGCTCGCAGTGGCGAGGGCCTGCCGCCGCTGCTCGAGCGGCTGGGCGAGCTGATGCCCGAGGGGCCGTACATGTACCCGCCGGAGGACAGCAGCGACCAGTCCAGCGAGCTGCTTCTCGCCGAGCTGATCCGCGAGCAGGTCCTGAACCGGACCCGCCAGGAGATTCCCCACTCGGTCGAGGTCTCGGTCCTCGAGATCGAGCCCCGGGAGGACGGGCTGGTCACCGTCCGGGCCGAGATCTGGGCCGAGACCGAGTCCCAGAAGGGGATCCTGATCGGCCGCGCCGGCGCCAAGATCGGCGAGATCGGCGCCGCCGCCCGCCGCTCGCTCGAGCAGGAGCTGGGCGCCAAGGTCCATCTCGACGTCACCGTCCGGGTGCGCCGCCACTGGCGCCGCGACGAGGACCTGCTCGACCGCCTCGGCATCGAGTAGCGACGCGGCGTTTACGATTCGTCGGATGTTCCCCGAAATCGAATTCGACCAGCAGGGCCTCGTGCCCTGCGTCGTCCAGGACTTCGCCTCCGGTGAGGTGCTGATGCTCGCCTACATGAGCGGGCAGTCGCTGGAGATGACGCTGGAGACCGGCGACCTGCACTTCTACAGCCGCTCTCGCGACGAGCTCTGGAAGAAAGGCGAAACCTCGGGCAACTTCATGCACCTGCGCCAGCTCCGCTACGACTGCGACGGCGACGCCCTGGTGGCGCTGGTCGACCCCGCCGGGCCGGCCTGCCACACCGGCGAGCGCAGCTGCTTCTACCGCGAGGTGCTGGGCTCGGCCTCGCCGCGCAAGGACGCGCCGCCGGCTCCGGGCGAGCCGAACCCGGTCACCTTCGAAGCGTTGCCGGCGCTGGAGCGGACGATCCGCCACCGCGCCCTGCAGCGCCCCGACGGCAGCTACACCGTGAAGCTGCTCGACGATCGCGCCCTGATCGGCGAGAAGGTCGAGGAGGAGGCCGAGGAGGTCATCCGCGCCGCCCGCGAGGAGTCCGACGAGCGGGTCGCCGAAGAGGCCGCCGACCTGCTCTACCACCTGAGCGTGCTGCTGGCCTCGCGCGGGGTCTCGCAGGCGAAGGTGATGGAAGTCCTGAATGGCCGTAGTGGCTGATCCCGAGATCCGCCTCGAGCCCAGTCTCGAGGAGGCGCGCGCGCTGGCCCGGGAGGGGAACGTGATCCCGGTGCGGGCGCGGCTGGTCGACGACTGCGAGACGCCGGTCTCGGCCTTCCTCAAGCTGCGCGCGGGGGAGCCCGAGGGGGCGCCGTGCTTCCTGCTCGAGTCCGCGGAGCAGGGCCAGGTCGGTCGCTACTCGTTCGTCGGCCTGCGGCCGCGGGCGCTGCTGCGCTGGAGCGACGGGGTGCTCTCGGAGTGGAGCGGAGACGATCCGAGCGCGAGCGGCGAGCCGGGCAGCACTGAGCCCGCGCCGGACCCCTACGCGGCGGTCGCCGAGCGCCTGCGGCGCTACCGGCCGGCGCCGGTCCCCGGGTTGCCGCCCTTTGCCGGCGGCGCCGTCGGCTTCTTCTCCTACGACCTGGTGCGGACCGTGGAGCCGCTCGGCGAGCCGAATCCGGATCCGCTGGGGCTGCCCGACATGGCGCTGATGGTGACCGACGCGATGCTCGTCTTCGACCACCTGCGCCACGAGCTGACGATCCTCGCCTGCGCCTTCGTCGAGGAGGACGGCAGCCTCGAGGAGGCCTACGAGAAGGCCGCGGCGACGATCGCCGAGATGCGCGAGCGGCTGCGTGGGGCCGTGCCGGTGCCGGCCAGTCCCGCAGTTGCCGAGCCGCCCGAGTTCGAGTCGAACCTCAGCCGCGAGGAGTTCGAAGCTGCGGTCGCGCGGATCGTCGAGTACGTCCATGCCGGCGACGCCTTCCAGGTCGTCCCCTCGCAGCGCTTCTCGGCTCCGGCCCCGGTCGAGGCCTTCTCGGTCTACCGCGGCCTGCGCGCGGTCAACCCGTCCCCCTACATGTACTTCCTCGAGTTCGGCGACTTCCAGATCGCCGGCGCCTCGCCCGAGCCGCTGGTGAAGGTGATCGGCGACCGGGTCGAGACGCGGCCGATCGCCGGCACCTCGCCGCGCGGGCGCAGCGAGGACGAGGACCGGCGCTTCGCCGAGCGGCTGATCAACGACCCCAAGGAGCGGGCCGAGCACGTGATGCTGGTCGACCTCGGGCGCAACGACCTCGGCCGCGTCTGCGAGTACGGCAGCGTCGCGGTCGACGAGCTGATGGTCGTCGAGACCTACTCCCACGTCCTGCACATCGTGAGCCAGGTCTCCGGCAAGCTGAAAGAGGGCGTCAGCGCGATGGACGTCCTGCGCTCGGCGCTGCCGGCCGGCACCCTCTCCGGCGCCCCCAAGGTTCGGGCGATGCAGATCATCGACGAGCTGGAGACGGTCAAGCGCTGCTCCTACGGGGGGGCGATCGGCTACCTCTCCTGGGACGGCGATCTCGACACCGCGATCCACATCCGCACCGTCGTCGTCAAGGACGGCCAGCTGCACGTCCAGGCCGGCGGCGGCACCGTCGCCGACGCCCAGCCCGCCTACGAGTACAACGAGTCGGTGAACAAGGCCCGGGCGGTCTTCCGCGCCGTCGAGGTCGCCTGCGAACAGCCGGACTGGGCCTAGGCTGAGGAGGGCAATGCGCGTACTCGTGATCGACAACTACGACTCCTTCACCTACAACCTCGTCCAGTACCTGGGCGAGCTCGGGGCGGAGGTCGAAGTCGTCCGCAACGACAAGGCGACCGTCGCCGAGCTGCTCAGGCGCGAGCCGGACCGGCTCGTCGTCTCTCCCGGTCCCTGCACGCCGGCCGAGGCGGGCGTCTCCGGCGAGGCGATCAGGGCCTTCGGCGAGGCGGGAACGCCGGTTCTGGGGGTCTGCCTCGGGCACCAGGCGATGGTCGAGGCCTTCGGCGGCCGCGTCGTCCAGGGCGAGCCGATCCACGGCAAGGACGGCGAGGTCGAGCACGACGGCAAGGCGATCTACGCCGGGCTGCCGAGCCCGCTGGTCGCCGGTCGCTACCACTCGCTCGTCGCCGACCCCGACCTGCCCCCAGAGCTGGTGCTGACCGCGAGCCTCGGCGACGTGGTGATGGGCGCCCGCCACCGCGAGCTGCCGGTCGAGGGGGTCCAGTTCCATCCCGAGTCGGTCCTCACCCCGCAGGGCAAACACCTCTTGGCCAACTTCATCGGTAGGGGGGGCAACGGTGCCTAACGACGTAGTCAGCCGCGCGATCGACGCGGTCTGCGCCGGCGACCACCTGACCGCCGACCACGCCTCGGCGGTGCTCAGCGAGATCATGGAGGGACGCGCCGACCCGGTCCAGACCGGCGCCTTCCTGATTGCCCTGCGGGCGAAGGGGGAGACGGTGCCGGAGCTGGTCGGCCTGGCGCGGACGATGCGCGGCCTGGCATCCCCGGTCCCGACCGAGCGCGACGACCTCGTCGACACCTGCGGCACCGGCGGCGGGCCCTCGACCTTCAACATCTCCACCACCGCGGCGCTGGTCGCCGCCGGCGCCGGTTGTGCAGTCGCCAAGCACGGCAACCGCTCGAACACGAGCAAGTGCGGCTCGGCCGACCTGCTCGAGGCGCTCGGGGTCAACGTCGAGATCGAGCCCGCCCAGGTCGGGCGCTGCATCGACGAGATCGGGTTCGGCTTCATGTTCGCGCCCAAGCACCACGCCGCGATGGCGCATGTGGTGCCAGCCCGCAAAGCGCTCGGGGTGCGGACGATCTTCAACTTCCTCGGACCGCTGACCAACCCTGCCGGCGCCAACCGGCAGCTGCTCGGCGTCGCCGACCGCCACTACCAGGAGACCATCGCCGAGGCGCTGGTCGGGCTCGGCAGCGAGCGGGCGCTGGTCGTCTCCGCCGAGGACGGCCTCGACGAGCTCTCGCTCTCCTCGCGCACCCGGGTGATCGAGGTCGCCGACGGGCGCACCGCCGAGTGGTTCGTCGAGCCGGGCCAGTTCGGGCTCGCGCCGGTCGAGCTGGAGCGGGTCGGAGGCGGCACCCCGGAGGAGAACGCCGGCGTCACCCGCGATGTCCTGGCGGGCGGAGCCGGGCCCCAGCGGGACCTCGTCCTGCTCAACGCGGCCGCGGCGATCTACGTCGGCGGCCTCGCGCCCGACCTCGAGGCCGGGGTGGCCAGGGCCGCCGCGGCGATCGACTCGGGGGCGGCAGCGAACGTGCTCGAGCGCCTGATCGCGGCAACGGCCGCCCCCGCCGTCTAGGCTTCTGACGTTCAAGTGGGAATGATGGAGCAGCTGATCGCCGGGGCCCGGGAGGGGGTGGAGGCGCGCCGCCGCGCCCTCCCCCTGCCCGATCTCGAATCGCGGCTGTCCGCGCGGGTCGACGACCGGCCCTTCAACGAGGCCCTGGTCCGACCCGGCCTCTCGCTGATCGCCGAGTTCAAGCGGCGCTCGCCCAGCGCCGGCCGACTCGCGCGTGAGGAGACCGACCTCGCCGCCCAGGTGGCCGCCTACGAGCGGGGTGGGGCCGCCGCCCTCTCCGTCCTCACCGACGAACCGCACTTCGGGGGGTCGCTGGCCGATCTGCGCGCCGCGCGCGCGGCCTGCGACCTGCCGATCATCCGCAAGGACTTCATCGTCGATCCCTACCAGCTCTATGAGGCGGCCGTGAACGGCGCCGACGCGGTGCTGCTGATCGCCGCCGCGCTCGGCGACGAGGAACTGCGCTCGCTGCACCAGGAGGCGCGCTCGATCGACCTCGACTGCCTGGTCGAGGTGCACGACGAGGGGGAGCTGGAGCGGGCGCTGGAGGCCGGCGCCGAGGTGATCGGGATCAACAACCGCAACCTCGACGACATGAGCGTCGACATCGCCATCACCTTCGAGCTGATGCCCGACGTGCCGGCGGGCAAGACCGTGGTCGCCGAGAGCGGGATCTCGGGCCGGGCCGAGCTCGAAGAGCTGGACCGGGTCGGGGTCGACGCGGTCCTGATCGGCGGGGCGTTGATGGAAGCGCCCGACCCCGAGGCCAAGGTGAGGGAACTGACCGACTCCGACGAGAGCACCCGGGAACACCTGGTCTAGGGGCGCGCCCGCCCGCCGGCGAATTTAGAAAAAATTTGAAGAGCATTTAGGGTGAGGACACCTCTCTGCGCGACCCTGATGCCATGTCAAAGCTCAGCCAGAAACTTCGCAGTCCCTTCGGCTCCGCTCTCCTCGGGGGCCTGGTCGTCGCCGTCGCCGGCTGGATCGCGATCGCCGCAGGCGTGATCCAGTCCGACGGCGGCTCGACGACCACCGTCGCGACGCCGATCACGGCACCGGTCGACGCCGAGTCCGGAGACGGCAACGCCAACGTCGTCAACCAGATCTACAAGGCCGACGGCGATGGGGTCGCCTTCATCGAATCCCAGATCGAACCGCAGGAAACCGAAAGCTTCAACCCGTTCGGCGAAATCGAACCCGAATCGGGGGGCTCGGCCACCGGCTCGGGCTTCGTGATCGACGCTGAGGGCCACGTCCTCACCAACAACCACGTCGTCGAAGGGGCCAGCAGGGTCACGGTCAAACTCGGCGACTCGGAAAAGACCTACGACGCCGAGGTGGTCGGAACCGATCCCGCCACCGACGTCGCCCTGCTCGACGTCGATGCTCCCGACGGTGAAATCCACCCGCTGACCCTCGGCCGCTCCGCCGACGCCGAAGTCGGCGACCCGGTGGTCGCGATCGGCAACCCGTTCGGCCTCGACCGTACGGTCACCAGCGGGATCGTCTCCGCATTGCAGCGCCAGATCCAGGCTCCGAACGGGTTCTCGATCTCCCATGTGATCCAGACCGACGCCGCGATCAATCCCGGCAACTCCGGGGGGCCGCTGATCAACTCCGCCGGCGAGGTGATCGGAATCAACGCCCAGATCGCAACCGGCGGGGGCGGCAACGGCAACGTCGGCATCGGTTTCGCGATCCCGATCGACACCGTCAGGGCCGAGATCGAGCAGCTGAAGGCCAGCGGGGAAGTCGAACACGCCTTCATCGGGATCCAGGGTGGGACGATCACCTCGGAACTGGCCAAGGCGCTGAACCTGCCGGTCGAACAGGGAGTGATCGTGCAGAGCGTCGTCAAGGACGGCCCGGCCGACAAGGCCGGGATCGAAGCCGGCTCCACCACTGCGCAGATCAACGGCGAAGAAGTCCGGCTCGGCGGCGACATCATCACCGAAGTCGATGGCGAGAAGCTGAAGACGATGGAAGAGCTCATCGAAATCATTCAGGGCTCCGAGCCCGGCGACGAACTCGAACTGAAGATCCTCCGCGACGGCAACGAGAAGACCGCCAACGTCACCCTGAGCGCGCAGCCGAAAGAAGACGGCGAATAGCTGGGGCGGGCTGGCCTCGGGTCCAGCCCGCCCTTCACGTACGCTCTGAGTTGTGCGGGTGAAGTTCTGTGGAATCACGAATCTCGACGACGCGGCGGAGGCCGTGCGGCTCGGTGCTTGGGCCGTAGGGCTGATCCACTTCGACGGCAGCCCCAGGAACGTTGATCGCGGGGTCGCGGCGGAGGTTGCCGCCGCGTTTCGGCGCAAGTGCGAGGTTGTCGGGGTCTTTGTCAATCCCACCTTGGACGAGGTGGCGCGGGCGGTCGAGGACGAGGGGTTGACGATGGTGCAGCTGAACGGGGCGGAGGGCGCTTCCTTCTGCGCCGAGGTCCAGCGGCGGACGGGGCTGAAGGTGGCGAAGGCGATCCACGTCGCCAGCGCCGCCGACGTCCACGGGGCCGAGGCCTACCGGACCGACTTCCACCTCTTCGACCGGCGCGGCAAGGGGCTGTGGGGCGGGACGGGCGAGAGCTTCGACTGGGAGCTGCTGCGCGGCCACCGCTCCGAGGTGCCGGCGATCCTCGCCGGTGGCCTGCGACCCGACAACGTCGCCGCCGCGATCGCCGTCGCCCATCCCTATGCGGTCGACGTCGCCAGCGGCGTCGAGCTGGAGCCGGGCCGCAAGGACCATGCGGCGATGCAGGCCTTCTTCGAGGCCGCGAACCCGGTTGACATAGAAGCGGCATGAGCGCGATCGAGGAGAGGTTCGGGCCCTACGGGGGCCGTTACGTGCCGGAGACCCTGATCCCGGCGCTCGACGAGCTGACCGCAGCCTGGGAAGAGGCGCGCGCCGACGAGGAGTTCGTCGGGCGGCTCGACGATCTGCGCCGCGACTTCATCGGCCGGCCGACGCCGCTCTACCTGGCCGAACGCCTCTCCGAGCGCGTCGGCTCGCGGGTCTACCTGAAGCGCGAGGATCTCGCCCATACCGGCGCCCACAAGATCAACAACGCCGTCGGCCAGGCGCTGCTGGCGGCGCGGATGGGCAAGCCGCGGGTGATCGCCGAGACCGGCGCCGGCCAGCACGGCGTCGCCACCGCCACCGCCTGCGCCCTGCTCGGGCTCGAATGCGTCGTCTACATGGGGACCGAGGACATCCGGCGCCAGGCGCCGAACGTCGAGCGGATGAAGCTGCTGGGGGCCGAGGTGGCCCCGGTCGAGGCCGGCGCCCGCACCCTGAAGGAGGCGGTCAGCGCCGCGATCCGCGACTGGGTCGCCAACGTCGCCACCACCCATTACGTGATCGGCTCGGCGGTTGGTCCGGCGCCCTACCCGGCGCTGGTCCGGGACCTGCAGCGGGTGATCGGCGAGGAGGCGCGCGAGCAGGCGCTGGCGGCGGAGGGTGCGCTCCCCGCCCGGGTGATCGCCTGCGTCGGCGGCGGTTCCAACGCGATCGGCATCTTCACCCCGTTCGTCGGCGACGCGGAGGTGGCGCTGGTCGGCGTCGAGGCGGCGGGCGAGGGGCTCGACACGACGCGCCACGGCGCCTCGCTGCAGGGAGGCGTCAAAGGGGTCCTGCACGGCTCGCTCTCCTCGGTGATCGCCGACGAGGAGGGGCAGATCCTCGAGGCGCACTCGATCTCCGCCGGCCTCGACTACCCCGGCGTCGGTCCCGAGCACGCCCAGCTTCGCGACAGCGGCCGCGCCACCTACGTGGCGGTGACCGACGACCAGGCACTCGGCGCCTTTCAGGAGCTGTCGCGGCTGGAGGGGATCATCCCGGCACTCGAGTCCTCGCACGCGATCGCCTGGCTCGCCGAGAACCCGCTGGGGGGTGAGGGCTTCGACGTCCTCTGCCTCTCCGGTCGTGGGGACAAGGACATGGCGGAGGCGACGGCCCGGCTCAAACCACCGGCTGACGTCCTGCCATGAGCGGCGAGGAGCGGATCGCAGCGGCTTTCGCCTCGGCGAAAGCCGAAGGGCGGGCGGCGCTGATGCCTTACATGATGGCCGGGTATCCCGACCGGGAGACGGGGCTGTCCGTGGCCGCGGCTTACGCCGATGCCGGCGCCGACCTGATCGAGCTCGGGGTGCCGTTCTCCGACCCGCTCGCCGACGGGCCGACGATTCACGCGGCGGCGACCGCTGCGCTGGAGGCCGGGGCGACCCTGGCCACCGCGCTGGAGGTCTGCCGCTCGGTCGCCGACCGGGTCCCGATCGTCTTCATGGCCTACGCGAACATGGTCCTCGCCCACGGCGGGGCGCGCGAGTTCGCGCGGCTGGCCGAGGCCGCCGGTGCCGTCGGGGTCATCGTCCCCGACCTGCCACTGGACGAGGCGGGCGATGTGCGGGAGGCGTTCGCGGCCGAGGGGCTGGCGCTGGTGCCGCTGCTGGCGCCGACGACGCCGGCCGAGCGCCGCCGCCGTATCTGCGAGTCGGCCCGCGGCTTCGTCTACGTCGTCTCCACCGTCGGCACCACCGGCGAGCGGGCCGAGATCCCCGCGGCGGTCACCGAACTGGTCGCGGCGACCAAAGCCGACGCGGCGACGCCGGTCGCGGTCGGGTTCGGGATCGGCACCCCCGAGCAGGCCGCGCAGGTGGGCGGGTTCGCCGACGGCGTGATCGTCGGCAGCCGCCTGGTCCGCGCCGCGGGCGAGGGCGGCTCGCCCGAGGGGGCCGCCGACGCGGTCGCCTCGTTCCTCAGCGAGACGCGCGTCGCCCTCGCCGGATAGGATTCCGCGCGATATGGGAATGGTCGTAACCCTCTTCCTTGCGATCGCCGCGATGGTGGTCGGCTATGCCGCGTTCGGCCAGGGCGGCGGCGTGGCCGGCATGGTCTTCTTCGGCGTGCTCCTCATCGGGGCCGTCGTTCGCACCCTGCAGCCGCAGAAGACCGACGCTTAGACCTCTACGAGCGGGTTGCTATGACCTGCAGGTATTCGGGCTCGACCACGAGCGCCCGCTGACCTCCCGTGCTGAGGTCCTCCAGGACCCGTTCGAGGTCGGCGGTGAGCTCCTGCTCACCCTCCGGCCCGACGGCCTCGAACGCGGTCTTGATCGGCCCGAAGTAGTTGCGGAAGAAGTCGATGTAGTGCTCCGCCGAGCGGAAGGCCTGCCGCGACTTCAGCCGTTTGGCGCGCAGGTCGGAGACCGAGTCGCCGAACAGCTCGCGCACGTGCGCCTCGTCCCCCCAGAGGACGGGTGGCACGGCGCCCGGAGGCGGGCCCCCCGTGTGCTTGACGATCGCCGCGAAGAAGTCCTGGAGGCCCCCGTCGGGACACCAGCTGGCGACCCCGATCCGCCCGCCTGGCTTGGTCACCCTCGAGAGCTCGTCGGCGCCCTGCTGGTGGTCGGGGGCGAACATCACGCCGAAGATCGACATCGTCACGTCGAAGCTGCCGTCGTCGAAGGGCAGGCTCTGCGCGTCGGCCTCCACGAACTCGACGTCGAGCCGCTCCGCCGCCGCTCGCTCGCGGGCGCGCTCCAGCAGCGCCGGCACGAAGTCGGCGCCGGTCGTATTGCCCCAGGTGCGCCGCGCCGCGGCGATTGCCCCGTTGCCGCTGCCGCAGGCGACGTCGAGGACCCGCTCGTCGGGAACGAGCTCCAGAGCCGCGGCGAGCGCCTCGGAGACGGGGACGACGAGGGGGGCGACTTCGGCGAAGTCGCCCTTCGACCACATCGTCTGCTGGACGTCGGTTGCTGCCTGGAAATCCGGTGCGTCGTTCATCCCGTCACCCTCTCACGTGAAGAAACGTTTGGCTATCTCCAGCATCCCCAGGTCGACCTGCTTGACCTTCACCGCTTCGGAGAGCGGCACCGCGACCATCCTCGTGCCCTGGATCGCCGCCATCCTGCCGAACTCCCCCGCAATCGCCATCTCGTAGGCGTGGGCGCCGAAGCGCGTGGCGAGGACGCGGTCGGTCGAGGTGGGGGTGCCGCCGCGCTGGACGTGGCCGAGGACGGTGACCCGGGCTTCGTAGCCGGTGCGGTCCTCCAGCTCGCTGGCGAGGGCCGCGCCGATGCCGCCCAGTCGCGGGTAGCCGTACTCGTCCGTGTCCTTGACCGGCTGGATCAGCCTCTCCTCGCCGCTCTCGAAGGCGAGCTTCGCGCCCTCGGCGACGACGATGATCGAGAAGTCCTTGCCGCGGTCGTGGCGGCGGGTGACGTCCCTGCAGACCTCCTCGACGGTGGTCGTCTGCTCGGGGATGACGATGCAGTCGGCGCCGCCGGCGAGGCCGGCGTAGGCGGCGATCCAGCCGGTGGTGCGGCCCATCACCTCGACGACCATGATCCGGTCGTGCGACTGGGCGGTGGTGTGGAGGCGGTCGATCGCGTCGGTGACGATCTGCACCGCGGTGTCGAAGCCGAAGGTGAAGTCGGTGCCGCCGACGTCGTTGTCGATCGTCTTCGGCACCCCGACCAGCGGCAGGCCGCGGTCGGCGTGCAGCTGGCGGGTGATCTCCATCGTGTGCTCGCCGCCGATCGCGACCACGGCGTCGAGGTTCTGCGCGGCGAAGGCCGCGGCGACCTTGTCGACCGCGCCCTCGCGGATCGGCTCGAAGCTCGAGGTGCTGAGGATCGTCCCGCCCTGGTGGAGGATCCCGGAGACGCGGAGCATGTCGAGCGGCACGTAGTCGTCCTCGGCGAGCCCGCGGTAGCCGCGGCGGATCCCGATCGCCTCGTCACCCTGCTGGATCGCCGAGCGGGCGACGGCGCGGATCGCCGCGTTGAGGCCGGGGCAGTCGCCGCCGGCGGTCAGGACTCCGATTCGCATCCGAGCGAGTTTAAGAGGGCCGCCCAGCTCTGGAGTGCCTAGGATCGGATCGTGTCGCGCCTGCCGAGGATCCTGATCGCCTGCCTGCTGGGAGCCGCGCTGCTCGCCGGCTGCGGCGAAGGAGGCGCCGCCGAGGGGGCGCGGGTGACCGTCTACGTGAGCGCGCCGTTGCGGGGCGTGGAAGCGGCAGAGGGGAAGCGCCTGTGCGAGGAAGCGCGGGCCGCGGCGGACCGCGGCGGACAGGTGGAAGGTCTGAAGCTGGTGGTGGTCTGCCTCGATGCGGCCGACGGCAGCGGCCGCTGGACGCTGGCTCGGGTCGGCGGCAACGCCCGCCGCGCGACCGAGGACTCGACCGCGATCGCCTACGTCGGCGAGCCGGACCCGCGGGCGCGCGAGCAGTCGCGCCCGATCGTCGCCGCGGCTGAAATCGCCGCGCTCGGGGGTCTGTCCGGCGAGGAGGCGGTGGCCAGCGTGGTCACGGCGATTCGGGAGGGCGACGCGAACGAGCCTCGAAGTGCGGTCTTCCAAGCGGAGGGTTGATGGACCTCGGGTCGGTTTCTGTGGTGGTGCCGACGCGAGCGCGGCCGGAGGCGCTGGCGCGCTGCGTCGCCGCACTCGAGGGGCAGTCGCGGCCGGTCGAGGTCGTCGCCGTCGAGGATCGTGAGGGCAGGGGGCCGGCCTGGGCGCGAAACGAGGGCGTGCGGCGGGCGGGGGGCGAGGTCGTCTGCTTCACCGACGACGACTGCGAGCCGGAGCCGGGATGGGCGAAGGCGTTGACGGGGCCGATCCTGGACGGCGAAGCACAGGCGGCCACCGGCCCGGTTGGGATCGGGAACAACGCCACGGCCGCCGATCATGCCTGGGAGGCGATCGTCGGCTACCTGCAGGCGAGGGCGCCCGCGCCCGGAACGGCATCGCCGGGATTTGCCGTCACCGCCAACCTGGCCGGTAGGCGGTCCCTGCTCGAGCGGTTGCCGTTCGACGAGTCGTTTCCGGCTGCCGCGGGCGAGGATCGCGATTGGGGCGAGCGGGCGGCGCGAGCCGGGGCACCGCCGGTGTTCGTCCCGGCCGCGGAGGTCGTCCATCAGAGCGGCATGCGAGTTGGAGCGTTCCTGCGCCAGCAGTACCGTTACGGGCGCGGGGCCGCCCGGTACCGCCAGGGCGGCACCGACCGCCGCCCGGGCTCGCCGAGCTTCTACGCGGGCCTGATCCGCGCCGGTTTCCGCGCGGGCCGTGCCCCCGGCCTCCTCGTCACCGCCGCGCAGGTTGCCAACGCCGCCGGAGTAATCCGCGAGACCGCAAAAACCCTCCTCGAGGGGGCATTTTTGCGGTCTCGGCGTTAGCGCTCGAGGAGGGGCGCGCCGCTGAGGCCCTCGAGCGGGGCGTCTGCGATTGCGGCGACGGTGGCGGTGATGTCGGTGACACGGGCGGGGCGGCCGAGGTCGCGGAGGCGGCTCGTGCGGGGGGCGAGGATCGCCCAGGCGTCGCCGTCGGTGTGGTTGCCGGTGCGGCCGCTGCCGGCGCCCTGGCGCCGGACGCTGCCGAAGCGGGGGGAGTGGAGGGCGTCGAGGTCGACCGAGGAGGTCGGGCGCCAGCGGACGACGAGGTCGGGAAGGCGGTCGGCGGCGGGTCCCTGCCAGCGCTCGGCCACCTCGTCCACCGCGAGCACCGCCGGTTCGCCGTCCGGGTCGCGGAAGTCGAGCAGGCCCTCGCGGATCTGGGCGATCAGCTCGGCTGCCTCGCCCTCGCCGACGATCCCGTCGCGCTCGCGGCCGGCGCGGTTGAGGCTGATGTAGCCCTGGTTGTCCGCCGGGTGGGCGAAGGCGCGGGTGGAGGACCACTCGACGCCGCGCAGCTCGAGCCGCGCCGTCAGCTCCAGCGCCATGCGGTCCGGCATCGCGGCGGCAACCACCCCCCTCGCCCGGCCGGAAACAAGGCCCCGCAGGCGCCACATCCCGCCGGAGTCGGAGTCCAACGCGTTCCGTGGTTCCTTTCGGTCGCCAGGCGACCGAAAGGAACCACGGAACGGATGATCGGCGCTGAGGACGGCGCTCAGCATCCCGGGCAGCAGGTCGGCGCGGCTGGTGTTGACGTCCATGCCGAGGACGGAGCAGACGATCGTGTCGCACCCGTCCGGGAGGGCGTCGAGGACGCGACCGAGCTGGGCGTCCACCTCCTCGTAGATCTCCTCCATCGCGCCGTCCCCCCAGAGCCGGTGCCCCGCCAGGTGGGGAGAGGCGAAGACGATCCAGGCGAGATCGAACTCGCGCTCGCGCAGCCGCTCGACCGCCAGGTCGGCCACCCGCGCCGGGGCATGCAGGAAGCGCTCCCGCAGGCGACGCGTTTCGCGCGGGGTCTGGGCTCCGAAAACCTCGGTTACGTCGGGCGGGCGGCCGTGGCGCCGCCGCGGCCCGCGGTCGCCGCCGCCGGGCACCGCCCAGCGCTCGAGCACCACCCGCTCGCGCATCCCCCAGCCGCAGAAGAGCTCCCCGTCGGCCGCCTCCGGGCGGTGGCACTCGTAGGGGTCGATCGCCAGGAGGCTGCACCCGGCGCGGCCCAGCCGGTCCCAGATCGGCGGCGGCGCCTCAAACTGCGCCGCGAGCCGCACCCGCTGGTCGCCGCTCGTCCACTGGAAGGGGTAGAAGAGGCCGTGCTCGCCGGCCTCGACGCCGCGATAGAGGTCCTGGTAGGCGCTGGCCGGGAAGTGCTCGGCGGGGGTCTCGAGCTCGAGGCGGACGCCCTGGCGGCGCAGCGCCTCCAGGTTCGGCAACCGGCCATCGCCCCCCAGCCGCCCGAGCAGCGAGGCGCTGGCGGCGTCGAACTGGATGACGGCGATCACGGCGCGGCTCCGGCGAGGGGTGCCACCGTGACCTCGGCGCCGTTCAGGTCCGCTGAGCGCCGCGCGGCTTCGGCGACTGCCATCGCGGTGGCGCCATCGCGGGCGGTTGCGAGGTTGCCGTCTGAGGTACGTACGGCTTCGAGTTGGCGTTGCAGGGACTGCACGAGCGGGTCGGGGCGACCCAGCAGGGGAGAGAGACGCGCCCCGATGCCGCCCCATGTCGTGCGCGCCACGGTTCTCCCCGAGCGGTCGCGAATGCTGATCACCTCGCGGTGGCTGCGGTCGGTGGCGCAGGAGATGCGGGCGCGGGCGCGGCTCAGCTCCAGCTCGAGGGTGGCTCGCTCGGGTGCGATCTCTGCCTCGCGCACGGCGATCGGGTCGGCTCCGCTGAGGTGACAGGCGAGGTCGACCAGGTGGATGCCGGCGTCGAGCAGCGCCTCGTCGCGGGACTCGTGGGCGCTCCAGGCGTCGCGGCGGAAGCGGAGCTCGAGGTCGAGTTCGAGCCAGCCCTCGGGGGGGATCTCGTCGCGCAGCTCGGGTCCCTGCAGGAAGCGCCGGTTGAAGGCCAGGAAGGGGGTTGGGTCGAGCGCCGCCAGCCGTTCCGCCTCGGCGAGGTCGGGCGCCGGTGGCTTCTCGACCAGGCTGGGGACGCCGGCCGCGGCCGCCTCTTCGGCCAGCGCCAGGTGGTGCGCGGCTGGGACGGCGACGACGAGCAGGTCGAGCGGCGCCGCGAGCAGCTCGGCCACGCTGGGGACGGCGATGGCCTCGGCGCCACCGCCGTTCCGCCAGAGCTCCTGGCACTGCCGCAGCCGGGTGGTGTCTGGATCGGCGAAGCCTCCGATCGTCACCCCGCCGGCGGCGAGCGCCGCGGGCACGTAGCCGCGCTCGACGATCCGCCCGCAGCCGGCGATCCCCAGCCTCATCTGCCGCCGCCCTCGGCGAGGTGGAGGCCGAGCGCCGCCGGGACCGCGGCGGCGGCGGTGAGCTGGTGCAACTGGTGCAGCCCGATTCCGGCGAAGAGCAGCTTCGGGCCGCCGCGCCGGGCGAGCAGGGCGTAGAGATCGCGATCGAGGAGGAGGTTGGCGAGCAGCGCCGCCGCCGCCAGCCGTGGGCGCCGCCCCAGCAGCGAGCCGAGCAGGGCCACCGAGGCCGCAGCGCTGGCGCGGCGGCGCCAGCCGAGGTTGAGAGCGCGGCTGCCGCTGCCTTCCCGCAGCAGCAGCCGCGCCCAGGGGACGCCCCGGCGGCGGAAGTCGGTTGCGACCATCGAGCGCGGGGTCCAGGCCTTCAGGTGGCGGCCGCGGATCCCCGGGTCGAGGGCGATCCGGGCGCCGCTGCGCCGCATTCGCATCCCCAGCTCGATGTCCTCGACGCTGGGTTCGGGGAAGGCGTCCGCGTCGAAGCCACCGGCCGCCTCGAAGGTCTCGCGGCGAACCGCGCCGAGGCCGGCCCAGAACGTCTCCGCTCCGCCCTCGGCGCCGGCGTGTACGTGGTGGTGGAGGAGGTTGCGGTAGCGGGAGGTGAGGCCGGGGTGGGCGGGATCGTCGTCATAGGCGCCGAAGAGCGCGGCGAGGCCGGGATCGGCGGCGAAGCGCGCAGCCGTCCGCTCCAGCGCGTCGCGCCCGACCTCGACGTCGGAGTCGACGAAGACGAGGACGTCGGCCCGGGTGGCGGCGGCCCCGATGTTCCTTGCCGCGGCGGGGCCGATGCCGGCCGGATCGCGCTGGACGACCAGCTCGTCGGGGGCGCGGCTGCCCGCCTCGAGCGCCGCCAGGCACCGCTCCAGACTGCCTGGATCGTCGGTCGCCGGGACGACGACGGCGAGGGTTGGGTCGGAACCTGGCGGACGCCGCGGGTCCGGGAAGGAGGCTGGCATTAGGGATACCTAATACCATCTCGCGCGCCGATGTCGCCACCCTCTTTCAGACCGAATTCGGCTCCTGTTGCCGTGCTCGGCGCCGGTCCCGCCGGTCTCACCGCCGCCTATCGGCTGACCCAGCGCGGTGTCCCCGTCGTCGTCTTCGAGGCGGGTCAAGAGGTCGGCGGCCTGGCGCGGACGGTCGTCCGCGACGGCTACCGCTTCGACCTCGGCGGCCACCGCTTCTTCACCAAGAGCGCCGAGGTCGAGGCGCTGTGGGAGGAACTGCTCGGCCCGGAGCTGCTCGTGCGGCCACGGCTCTCACGCATCTACTGGCGCGGGCGGTTCATCGAGTACCCGCTGCGGCCAGCCGATGTCTTCGCCAAGGTTGGCCCGCTGGAGCTGGCCCGCAGCCTCGCCTCCTACGCGCGTGCCCGCCTGCGGCGGCCGGCTGAGGCCGAGACCTACGAGGAGTGGGTCACCTCGCGCTTCGGCCGCCGCCTCTTCGAGCTCTTCTTCAAGACCTACACGGAAAAGGTCTGGGGGGTCGGGACCGGCGAGCTGCGGGCCGAGTGGGCGGCGCAGCGGATCTCCGACCTCTCGCTGTGGTCGGCGCTGCGCGCGGCGCTGCCGGGAGGCGGCGAGACCCCGAAGAGCCTGATCGAGGAGTTCCGCTACCCGCGGCTGGGCCCGGGGCAGATGTGGGAGGAGATGGCGCGCCGGGTCGAGGCGGGAGGCGGCGAGATCCGGCTCGGCGCCGCGGTCGAAGGACTCGAACACGGGGACGGCCGGCTGACCGCGGTCCGGGCCGGCGGCGAGCGGGTCGAGGCCTCGGCAGCGATTTCCTCGATCCCGCTGCGGACCACGGTCGGCGTCGCCGAACCGGCGCCGCCGCGCGAGGTCACGGTCGCCGCGGCGGGCCTGCGCTACCGCGACTTCCTCACCGTGGCGCTGCAGGTCGACGGCGAGCCCCCCTTCCCCGACAACTGGATCTACGTCCACGATCCGCGGGCGCGGGTCGGCCGGATCCAGAATTTCCGCGCCTGGAGCCCTTGGATGACCCCCGACCCGCGGCGGTCCTGCCTCGGGCTCGAGTACTTCTGCTTCGAAGGCGACGAGCTCTGGTGCGCCGACGACGAGGAGCTGATTGAGCTCGGCCGGCGCGAGGTGGGCGCATTGGGGCTGGTCGACCCCGAGCGGGTTGCCGGAGGCCACGTGGTCCGCGTCCCCAAGGCATATCCCGTCTACGACGCCGAGTACGCCGGGCGGGTCGAGCGGATTCGCGGCTGGCTCGACGGCCTCTCGAACCTCCAACAGATCGGGCGCAACGGCCTCCACAGGTACAACAACTCGGATCACTCGATGTTGACGGCGATGCGGGCGGTGGAGAACCTCTGCGACGGGACGGACCACGACGTCTGGGCGGTGAACGCGGACAGCGCTTACCACGAGCGGGACGAGGCGGTACAGCAGCCTTACATGGTGGCGCCGGAGACTCCGGCTATGGCTCGGCCGCTGGCGGAGCTCGACTAGTTGTTAGCGAGGCGTCGGTAGGGGGTCCCCGGGAGCACCTCCGCCGAGTGGGGCGAACATTGGCTGACGCCTCGGGCCGCTTTGGCTCGGCTCCATGCTGAGTACCCGGGGACCCCCTACCGACGCCTCGGTCAACGGTTGTCTGCGGGACAGGGGAGCTTGGTGGCTCTCCAGCGGCCGGCGTGAGCGATTGGGTCGCCGCCTGGGATGGGTTTGGTGGAGAGGGCGATGCCGTTCTGGGGGCGGTAGCGGATTAGGACTGCGGCGATGGGTTGGTCGAGGTGCCAGGCGAGGGCGGTTTGCTCTCGGACTTGGGTCATGCGGGCGCGGTCCTGGCAGGCGAGCAGCCGCTCGGGACCGGTCTTGTCGACGAGGTCGAAGAGGTGATCGAGGGAGCGGGTTTGGCGCTCGACGACGCGTACGTCTCCCGGCACCTGCGCGGCTCGGTAGGCGAAGCCGCCGAGCGCGATTACGAGCGTGGCCGCGACGAGGACTCGCGGCGCCCAGCTCGGGGTCGCGGTAGAGCTTTTTGCCGCATGGGGCGTAAAAGCTCTATCGCGATCGGCGGCGGTGCGGGCTAGGCCGACGCCGCCGAGGATCGCTATTGCCGCCGTGGCCGGGGCGAGGAAGCGGGGGAGGCCGGCGAAGCCAGCGACCGCCATCACGGCAACGAGGAGGGTCCAGGCCGCGGCGGCGGCGAGGAGGATCGTCAGCGATCGGTCGGCCTCGTCGTGGGGCGCTTTTGCAAACCATTGGTTGACAAAGTCGCCCCGCCAGAGCAGCAGCCCGAGGCCGATCCAGGCCGCGGCGAGCGGGGCGGCTAAGGCGCGTCCCAGTACCGCCAGCCCGTCGAGCGGCTCGATGCCGCCGGCGCGGGCGGTTTCGCCTCCCTCCAGCGGGTTGCCGGCGCCGATGATGTCGGGGACGAACCAGGCGAGGGGGATCAGGACGGCGACGAAGATCGTGGCGATACGCAGGCGCGGGTGGTGACCCCGCACGCGCAGGCCGTAGAGCGCCAGGAACGGCCAGACTTCCGGCCGCAGCAGGGCCGCCGCCGTTCCCAGTCCGAGCGCCAGTTCTCGTCGCTCGTCGAGCGCCGCCCAGACCGCTCCCAGGACCAGCGCCACCAGCAGGGGCTCGGAGAGACCGCCGGTGAACTGGCGCAGCGGCGGCGTGAACGAGTCGGCGGTGAGGGCGACGGAGCCGGCGGCAAGCGCCGCCCCGGCCCAGCGCCAGCGCCCGGCCTCCTCGCCGGCGAGCCGCGCCGCCAGCAGTCCTGCCAGCAGCGGCGCGCAGATCCAGCCCGTGCGGGCGATCAGCAGCCACCCGTCCGGCGCCGCGTCGCCGAGCAGCGAGAGCGGCGCGCAGATCAGCACCGGCAGCGGCTTCCACGACGGCCCCGCGGCGGTCTCGAGGCCGCCGTGCATCAGCTCCCGCCCCCAGATCAGCCAGGCCCAGGGGTCGTATACGGGCCAGTAGGGGAGGGCGAGCGAGGCGGCGGCCAGGACCAGCGCCACCGCCAGGACCAGCCGCGGGCCGGCCTTCACCCGATCACGGCGGCGCCGCGCCCTGCTCGCTCAACAGGTAGACGGGCACTGCGGCCACCGCCAGCAGGACCAGGGCGGGGATCGCGCTCGCCTCGTAGAAGCCGTAGGTGGTCTGGGTCCAGATGTCGGTCGCCAGCGTTTTGAACCCGATCGGCGAGAGGATAAGCGTCACCGTCAGCTCCTTCATCGCGTGCAGGAAGACGAGTGCGGCGCCGGCCATCATCCCGCCGCGGGCGAGCGGGATCGTGATCGTGCGGAAGACTTCGGCCGGGCCGCGGCCCATGCCGCGCGCCGCCTCTTCGATTCGAGGCGAGAGCTGCACCAGCGAGCTGGCGGTCGGGCCGATGGCCAGGGGCAGGTAGTGGATCGTCATCGCGAAGACCAGCAGGGCGATCGTCTGGTAGAGCGCCGGCACCGCCCGGGTCGCGAAGAAGACGAGGCCGAGGGCGACGAGGATCCCCGGCAGCGCGTAGCCGGCGTGCGAGAGGCGCTCGACCAGTCGCGCGACCGGCGAGGGGTAGCGAACCGCCAGCGCCGCCACGGCGAGCGCCGCGATCGCGCCGATCGCCGCCGCCCAGGCGGCGATCAGCAGCGAGTTGCCGCCCAGCGCGGCGATCGTGTTCCACGAGGTGCTGCCGGTGGAGATCCCCTTGCTCGCCCAGTAGATCAGCACCCCGACCGGGAGCAGGAAGGCGACGAGGACGACCAGCGAGCAGAAGGCGAGCGCCGGCCAGCGCCAGCGGCCGAGCCGGTAGGGCCGGGCGGGGCGCAGCGTCCCGGGGCCGAGGCGGTGGACCCGCCGCGAGCCGCGCACCCGCGAGCTGACGAAGAGCAGGACCAGCATCGCGACGACGAGGACGGCGCCGAGCGCTGCCGCCGCCACCCGGTCGAAGCTCGACTGGTAGGCGATGTAGATCTCGCTCGTGAAGGAGCGGTAGCGGAGGATCGAGACGGCGCCGAAGTCACTGATCGTGAACAGCGCGACGAGCAGCGAGCCGGCGGCGAGCACCGGCCAGAGCTGTGGCAGGACGACGGTGCGGACGACCTCGAGCGGCCCGCGGCCCATCGCCCGCGCCGCGTCCTCGAGCTGCGGATCGATCCGCCGCAGCGTCGCCCGCAGCGGGATCAGCACCAGCGGGTAGGTGAACAGCGTCAGCACCAGCCAGGCGCCGGTGAAGCCGTAGATCGAGGGCAGGCGGTGGACCCCGAGCGCCTCCTGGAGCATCCCGTTCGGCCCCAGCGCCGCGACCAGCAGGTAGGCGCCGACGTAGCTGGGGATGACCAGCGGCAGGGTGCAGAGCACCGCCCAGAGGCGGCGGCCGGGGAGGTCGGTGCGGACCGTCAGCCAGCCGATCGGCAGCGCGATCGCGACCGAGGTGACGACGACCGCGGCGGTCAGCATCGCGGTGCGCAGCAGCGTCTCCATCGCCCGCGAGGAGAACGCGGTTTCCAGCGCCGCCGAGAGGTCGCCGAAGACGACGACGGCGAGGTAGGCCGCCGGCAGGACCGCGGCGGCGCCGACGATCGCCCCGGCGGCGAGCAGCCAGACCGGGGCGGGGCGCGCCCCGAGCACTACAGCGCCCCGCTCTCCTGCATCAGTTCGATCGTCCCCTGGATCTCCTTCAGGTCGACCAGGCTCGAGTCCGAGACGGGGATCTTGTTCACAGGCACGCTCAGGGACGGGTCGGGCTCCACACCCTTGGCGAGCGGGTACTCCTTCGAGCTCGAGGTGAAGAACGCCTGCGAGCGGTCGGAGAGCAGCGATCGCACGAAGGCGAACGCTTCCGGCTTGCGGTCGCTCGATTCGAGCACTCCGACGCTGGTCAGCAGCATCAGCGAGCCGAGCCCGCCGGGCGGGAAATAGACGGCGACGGGGTAGTCCGGCCCTTCTTCGCCGATCGCCTGGGCGACGTAGTAATGGTTGATCAGGCCGACGTCGATTTCGCCTTTGGCGATCGCGTCGCGGATCGTCACGTTGTCGGGGAAGGAGACGGCGCCGTTGTCGACCATTTCTTCCAGCCACTGCTTGGTCCGGTCGTCGCCATATCTGGCCCGGAGTGCGGTCACGTACTCCTGCATGCTCGACGAGGCCGGGCTCCAGCCGACGCGGTCCTTCCACTTCGGCGCGGTCAGCCCGAACGGCGAGGGCGGCAGTTCCGACTCCGCGACGACGTCGCGGTTGTAGGCGATCACGCGGGCGCGGCCGGTGACGCCGACCCAGCGGCCTTCCGGGTCGCGGTAGCGCGCCGGCACCCGGTCGAGGATGTCCCGCGGCAGCTCGGTCAGCAGTCCGGCTTCGGCGACGGCGGCGATCGCGCCCGGCTCCTGGGCGAAGAAGACGTCGGCGGGAGAGGCGTCTCCCTCCTCGACCAGGGTCGCGGCGAGGTCGGCGGTTTCGGCGAAGCGGACCTGGACGTCGCGGTCGGCTTTGGCCTCGTAGCTGTCGACCGCGGGGCCGATCGCGGCCGGGATCCGCCCCGAGTAGAGGGTGATGCCTTCGACGTCGGGCTCGTTCGAGCCGCCGCCGCTGTCTTCGGTGCTGAAGCCGCAGCCTGCGAGCAGGACGAGGGCGGCGAAGACCGCCAGGGCGGCGAGGAGCCGCTTGCGTTGCGAGAGGGGGTGGCTCATGGGGAAGACAGTTAGGTTGCCCTAATCTTATGGATTCCCCTCTATGGAGTTCGAAGAGCCCAACCAGACCCCTGGGCTGCGACTGCGCGGCCTTCGTAAGCGCTTCGGCGATGTCGTCGCCGTCGACGGCCTCGACCTCGACGTGCCCGAGGGCGCGATCTGCGCCCTGCTCGGCCCCAGCGGCTGCGGCAAGACGACGACGCTGCGGCTGATCGCCGGCCTGGAGCGCCCGGATGCGGGCAGCGTCGAGATCGGCGCCGAGGAGGTCGAGGGCCCGGGCGGATCGGTCGCCGCCGAGCGCCGGCGGATCGGGATGGTCTTCCAGGACTACGCGCTCTTCCCGCATATGGACGTCGCCGCCAACGTCGGCTACGCGCTCGGGCGGCGGCCCGACCTGGCCCGGGTCGAGCGGGCGCTGGAGACGGTCGGCCTCGGCGGTCTCGGCAAGCGCAACCCGCACGAGCTCTCCGGCGGCCAGCAGCAGCGGGTGGCGCTGGCGCGGGCGCTGGTCGCCGAGCCGCGGGCGCTGCTCCTCGACGAGCCCTTCTCGAACCTAGACGCCGGCCTGCGCGCGCGGGTCCGCGAAGAGGTGCGCGAGATCCTCGCCGAGCAGAAGCTGACCTCGGTCTTCGTCACCCACGATCAGGAGGAGGCGCTGAGCGTCGCCGACGTCGTCGCGGTCGTCAACGAGGGCAGGGTCGAGCAGGTCGGTACCCCCGAGGACGTCTATTCGCGGCCGGCTACCCGCTGGGTCGCGACCTTCCTCGGCGAGATCGAGGTGCTGCCCGGCAAGGCGAACAACGGCACCATCGAGTGCGAGCTGGGGAACCTGCCCAACCACGAAGGGCATACGGGCGAGGTCGATGTTCTCGTCCGCCCCGAGTCCCTTGCGATCGGCACGATCGAGCCCCCCGACAAACGCAGTCAGAAGGCAACCGTCCTCTCTCGCAGCTTCTTCGGCCACGATCAGCTCGTCGAGCTAGAACTTCCCTCTGGAACCGTGGTCAAGGTGCGCCGCCTCGGCTTCCCGGCCTGGCACCCCGGCGACAACGTTCGCATCTGGATCGAGGGCCCCGCCGACGTGCTGGCGCGGGACTCTTAGGTGTTGGTAGAGAGGGGGGGGGTGACCCCCCCCCCACCCACCCCCCCCCACAGGCGC
>Ga0307280_10000023_pt1 | contig 50282 bp, 55 predicted proteins | sample ER_DNA_119_FD_194479 | JGI IMG/M metagenome (GOLD analysis project Ga0307280, IMG submission 194479) | Bulk soil microbial communities from the East River watershed near Crested Butte, Colorado, United States - ER_DNA_119 | ecosystem: Environmental > Terrestrial > Soil > Floodplain | place...
TGGGCACCTCAGCCGTCTGCCGCATTCTTCGTATTCCTCCGATTCAATTTGCCCTGCTGCCTTCATCTGGACCTCCGTCCGTCGCTGTCTTGACGGAGGCCGGTGGGCATCGGGCGGCCCGTAGCGAGCCGGAGGCGAGGAGGGCAGCCGCCGATGCGACGATGGCCGAGTCCAAGACAGCGACGGGGGTAGGTCAGGGCGCGGTAATGCGCTGCGCGAAAAGAGCGAGAAACAAAGAGAGCGCTGGCGCGAGAATCGGACTGCTGGCCCAAAGCTAGTTTGCTTCGGACGGAGATCCAAAGTTTAAACCCCCTTGTCAAGTCGAGAGGAGGCTTGGAGGCAATGGCGGCGTCTCCCCGCTGGAGTTCGCACCCGCCCGGATGGGCGCGGCTCCGCTGGTCGGTGGCACCGGGGACGACCCCGCTGGTGGGGTGGTACCGGGCGATGTCACAGGGAGGCGGGCGGGAGACGGAGCGCCATATGCCCACCCAATTGGGTGAGTGGGCATATGGCGCTTGGTCCCCGTTTTATGGAAGGGGCTAGAGCGTTCTCCTCGTCTTCAAGCGCTGGGTCGAAACGGAGCGCAGCCACGCTCGGGCTCGCCGCCAGAGGCGCACCGGCCGGTCCGGGCCTGCGAGGGCTTCCAGCACGTCTCGGTCTTCCTCCATGCGACGGCGAAGGCGCTCCGTGAACTCCTTGTCGTTGCGCCGTTCGCCGATGCTCTTGTCGATCTCGGCCCTGTCCTCCTCGGTCAGCCAGCGATCACCGGGCATGAGGCCGAGTCCGACGAGCGCCCACTGCGAGTCCATTAGCAAGTCGGTCGCCTCATAGCGGGGGCCGGACGGACGCCACGGCCACAACTCTTCGATGACCTTGAGGGCGCCGAGGATCTCTAATTCGTCGGCGTGATCGCGGATCGTGGAGCGCAGCCCATCCATGGACTCCGCCAGCTCGTCCAGGCTGACCGGCCGCTGCGCGAGAACGCAGCGGCGCAGCAGCTCGCGGCTGAACGGATTGCGAATCGAGGCGCCGAGGGCGAAGGGCAATCCCTGCTGTCTTCTTCGCATTGCTAATCCTCGATTCCTAGGTCTCTCAAAACCTCCCGGTCCTCGTCCATGCGCCTTTTCATGCGTGCCTTGAAGCCCTCTTCGGTAAGCCTCAAGGTCATGCGGTCCTCGATTGCCTCACGGACGAACTCCGAGACCGGCACCCCTTCCGTGCGGGCGATGGCGGCAAGCTGCGCCGCCATAACCTCCGGAAGCCTCATGGTCGTGACCTTGGTGCCGTTCATGCCGCCCTCCCGACCGAGAAGCTGCCCCGAGGGGGAGGACCGGGCGGCAGCCACTCGATCCCCTCCACCAGCGCTTCCACCCGGACTTCCAGGGCGGCGGCGAGCTTCATCAGCGTGTCGATGCGCGGCAGGCGCTCTCCGTTCTCCACCATCCCGACCTCCGTGCGGTGGAGACAGGCGAGCGCGCCTAGGTCTTCCTGGGAGTAGCCAGCACGGCGGCGGGCGCTCCACAGGTTCTTACCGATTTGTCGTGCGGCCTCTCTGTCTACGTGTCGGCCGTCCATCATGCGTCGAGGATGGAGTGAGCGAGGACGGCGGCCCTCGTCGGCAGGATGAGCATGGCGTCCTCATGGAGGAGGCCGCCCGCGATCAGGTCGCGGACTGCTCGCTCGATCCGGTCCCGCTCCACGAACCCCGGTGACGAAGCGCCCCCGGTCATTTCGCGGATCAACTCGTCCTGGGTCAAGACCTCCGGGTAGATCGAGAGAACGTGTCTGAAGACGGCCGCCTGGTCGCGGTGGTCTTCCTTGGCGGTGCTCGTGGCGCTCTCATCGCCAGCGCCACTAGGCTTGTCGTGCATGGGAGCTAGAACCTCCTGTGCCATGCCCCCGGCTGTTAGCGCAGCGCGGGGGCGCTTTTTGTCTTATGGCGTCAGACTAGCACCCTTGGAGAGTCAAACTCTCCAAACTTCGACTACTCGCCCCGGATGATCTGGCTGATGCGCGTGTGGTGCAGGCCGACCTCCTCGGCGATTTCGCGGAGAGTCAGCCCTTCCTTCTGAGCCTGGGCGAAGGCTTTGCGTCGCAGCTTGTTGGCAGCGCTGGATTCGCGGTCGAACTGCTTCTGCGCTGCGCGGACTGCTTTGCGGGCGGCTTTGCGCTTGGGGTCGCCAGGCATCGCTGGCGATCCTAGTTGCTGTGCAAGATTCTCTTAGTCCGAGCCTGCCCAAAAGAGGAATTGCCGTTCTGCTCCGTCCGAGCGCTCACGTCGAAAGCTAGTCGGCAAGACACCGGCGGAGTCCGTCTTTACCTGGCATCGCGTGACGTATCTCGCGCCTGAAGCGTGCGTGTAGTAGATCCGCATTTCCCCGCTTTTCTCTAGACCTGGCTCTTGGTCTTCCAGCTGAAAAGGCAGCGATTGACGATCGCCCACCGGAAGGGCGATCTGTCCCCCCGCCCTTGCTATCACCTGTTTACCGTCGATCAGGAGTTGAACGTCCCCCAAGATGGCCGGTCCCATGCCAACGTTCCTCAAGGGCATCCGCAATCTTGGGGTCATTCCGTGCTCGAATTTCAACCGCCACTGATCATTTAAGCCAGCGTCAGGGATGAGAAATGGAAGCTCCAGTGCTTCGATGGCATGACGACTGTTGCGAATCGCGATCCAAGTTCCTATCACGGCCGCCAGTGCCGCGACGAGCGTCGAAATGGCGATGATCTGGTCCAAGATGCCTCGCTCTGACCTCTTAGCCGGGCTCTGGATCGTCCTGCGCCTCCAAGCCCTCCGACTTTGGCTCGTCGGACTCGCGCTCCCGTGATCTCATTTCCATTTCCTCAAGGACGCGGTTTTCGCGCTCCTTCTCCTCCGCCGCGCTCATGGCAACCATGCCCCTCCCTAGGTTGGCAGACCAGCCTTTGAGGATTTTCTGGATCTCTTCAAGCTGCTTGTGAACATCATGGATAGTTCTGCGCGTGACAGTCGATAGATACCGATACAGCTCAAGATCCAGATCAAGAGTTTCCTCGTAGGAACGGTGCCCATCTTCATCGGTGTAGGCAACCTCTACGGAATGGGTCGTCGGCAATGAGTCGCCTCGAGCATGAAAGACATCGAAAAACGTCCTAATTCGCTTCCCCGGGGCCAAGGTGGAGATGCCCTCGTTAAGCATCTTCATCTGATCGAGTCGCACTGACGTCGTGGACTGGAGCGGTGGGTCAATTGCAAATCGGACGTTCCGTGCCAGAGACGTGCCGAGGTTCACGACTTCTAGGTAGATCAAGTTCCCTGCTTCGACTTCAAAGTCGATCACGACAAAGGGTCGGTTCTGTTGAAGTCGCAGCGTCCGGGCTTCCCACACCTGCCAGCCCGCCACAGCGGCGGCAATGAGCAGCACGACTAGCTGTGCGGCGACGAGGTAAACCTGCCATTCGTCCGTCCAGGTGACTGGGTTTTCCATATGGCTAGGTTGCCAGCAGTGCCGGATGGGCGCACCTATGCCAAGGCGTCAACTGGAAGCACGAAGCAATTCGCTACGCGCGGTGGCGATGGCTCTGCCTGCCGGCGTCGAGGGCAGCGACAGATACCCCGAGAACTCCAGCTGCTCCCGAAGACCTTCCGAGAGATCCAGGCCATGTATGTCGAGCACTGACAGGACCCACATGGCTTGGCTTCAGCATGCCGGAAGCTGACCTGCCGAAGCCCTCGACCCGCGCGGTGCGCGCTGGTAGGAGGTCATCGCCCGAACCAGCAGTTCACCAGCGATCCCGCGGCACCCATTCTCGCCGCTTGCGATCCCAGTCGAACGAGCTACCTTCGAGTTGACTGAAGTCGATCTGGAGTAGCGCCTCAAGTGCTTCGTCAGGCAGGGTCGAGTCGATCACGATTTGAGGCGGGTGCTCTCCCTCCGGTGGAAGACCAGGCAATAGGGCTTTCCGGCCGGAAGCTTCCCACTCCGCTTTCGTTTCCCCGCCCTCTCGAACATAGAGCTGACCGTGGCTGTCCTCTGCCTGACCGAGCGCCTCCCGGAGTTCGTTGTAGAGCGCCTTGATTCCTTTCCATGCATCCTCGCCTGCCGCTTCCGCAAACGACTTCAGAAAGAAAGCGGGCGCAACCCCGATTAAGAGGAACCACAAGCCGCCTCCCTGCCCATGGAGATCTGCAAAGCAGGGACCCTCAAGGTGATTCCGCGCCATGACATCTTCAACCGCGCCCACGCGGGCTTCATTCTCCGCACCACCCAGGATCATCGTCCGTACTTCGGACATTGTTCCCCGGCCTTGACTCGCAAGCGTCGTCGTGATCGGGCAGAGTAGCTATTTACTTTCAAGCCACTCCAAGAACGCGTCCCACGAAACGTCCTTGTGATTCACGCTGGTTTTCCCTTTGTACCAGCGAAGTTTGGCTTTCCCCACCTGAAGGCGGCCAACATGTTTTCCGTCATTGCTCTTCACACGCAGCGTGATGCCATTGTTCCCGAGTTCTGCCTCGATGCCCTCAGCCTTGACTTGCATTCCCGGTCCTTTCAAAAATCATGGATTAGAAGTTGAGAAGTCAATCATGAATTCTGAGATGAACATCACTCACGTGTAGGTCAGGCATTCGTCAGCAGAAGGATGATGACCCCGACGACCACGCCACCGCCAATGGTCACGATCCACGGATTTTCGTGCCAAGGTCGCTTCTTTTCCGGCCTCTTGCCGACTGGATGCTCCCAAGGCTGCTGCGGAACTGACTCGGCTCCTGGCTCAGACGGCGCTCCCTGATCCTGCTGCTTCGCTGCCTTTCGTTCGGCTCGCGTCGGCTTTCGCTTTTCGGCCTCCGCAAGTTTCATACGAAGCGCACCAAGCTGCATGGGAACATCTGCAAAATCATCCGGGGAATGTTTAGCCCGTCGTTCATGAGTCCGGTCTCTTCGATGTCCAGCACCTGCCCACCAAGGTGATTGGACCGGACCCCGCCCCCCATCGCCGGGGCATGGGTCGTCGTCAGCCAGTGACCTGATGCCTTCGCCGCGATGTCGGCGCGGGGGACAGCTTCGAGAATCTCGCGCTGCAAGGTTTCGATTCGGGCCGTGTTCCGGCTTCCGAAATCTGACTGACGATCTTCTTCGAGCAGCCGCACGAACTCGCGATATTTACCCTCGAACTCCGTCAGGACCTCGAGGTGCTCGCGGATCTGCTCCGTGCTGTCGCTCACGGTGCGGAGGGTAAGGGTACGGTCCTACGGCAAGCCGGTCGACCCACAGAAACCAGCAGCGCACTAAGCACTCTGGAGCGCCGAGCTTTGTTCCATTTTGGTCACTCGTCGGCCGACACCGCGTCGCCCAGGTAAACGATGAACGCGCCAGCCCAATGAATTGCGAGATCGACCAATGCCTGCGGAACCGGGGCAGCACCTGAAGCCTTGCCGTGTGCGTCGCCATGGGAGCTTCGTAGCGCCCCGGATCTACCAATGAGCGTGTCAAGGGCCTCGGGCACGCCCTTCAGCTCGGCCGGTACGTAAGACGACTTCTTAAACTCCTTCGTCAACGGGCCGAGGTTTGCGCCCTGGAAGCCCGCGGCCTTCATCGCGGCCTCAACGGCGGCATTGGCAGAGGTCAGAGCGTCGTCGTTCTCGTCGGCGCTGCCTCGCTGATGCTGTATCGCCTCCCGAAAGGACTTCTCGACCTCCTCCCAGCCGGGGCGTTGCACGGCGAGGAGGGCCGGGCCGACTATCTCCTCGTCAAGTGCAGGAGAGCCGATCTTTCGAATTTCGCCCTGCTCAAACCGGTAGGCGAATCGATGCCGCTCGAAAAGGCTGTTAATCGTTCCTTCGGCGTCATTGATGGCCGGCTCATTCCACTCCGAAGCGATGCTGAACTGGGGGTATTCGATGCTTCCTTCCTCCACAAGAATCTCGACGAAGTCCAAGAACTCCTCCGTTCTCAGCGCTCCAACCTGCAGATCGATCAACTGGCCCGCAACCTCCGTCCAACCGAAGTGCTCGATGCAGTTATTTCGAAAGGCAGTCTCGAAGCGCTGGCCAGGCCCTGAGTTCTTGCCCCGCCGATAGACGTTCACGACAGCATTCGTGAGCGCCTCCGATGGAGCGTCCAAAAGCGGGCCGAGCGAGCCTGTTTCGGTGAGCCTCTGTCGCTCAGAGAATCGGAGTTTCCGTTCCATCCAGCAATCACATCAGACCCAGGCGACATCTAGGCCAGCCACGGCTGTCCGTTTAACGAGAAGGTGGACCGCCTCACCCTTCTCCGTCGTCTTGGAGCTATGGCCCCCGACTCCCACCGCCGTCCCCCGCCCAGCGCCGATCTCCCTGACACGGGGCTGGTCGACTTCATCAACCAACTGAGAGCGCAAGACCCCGCCTTCGCCGAAGCGTCGGTCCTCTACCCCGACGACATGGGCGAATGGCAAGCCGCCGTCTATCTCCTCACCGGCTGCGACCCGGTATGGCGAGTGCTTGGTGCCGCCGCGATGGCCGAGCACTCGATGGCTCCCATCATCAGTGAGATCGAGAACCCACGGCGAGCATGGAGCGCAAGCGAGGACGAAGTGATGGCCTGGGCCGCGCACTTTTGGGAGTTGCGCCGCTACCCCGCCAAGTTCCCTTCGACCTTCCAAAGCTTTCTGTTTGAGCGCTGGATCGCCGCGCTGCACCTGCGCGATGGGCGGGCACCCATGGCGCGCCTGGTGCAGGCAGCCGCAGGCTGACCATCTTCACCGGGGTGGGCGGGTGGGCGCGCCCCGGCTGGCGACCAGCGCCGCCGCGATCCCTGTATCGGTGCCGGATCTGGCAAACGCGACGGAAAAGCAGACTTAGAAGCATCAGCCGGGTACGATTTGATCGATGACGGCGAAGGAGAAACTGATTCGCGACGTTCTCGACCTCGATGAGGCGAAGGCTACGCGAGCCCGAATCGTCGTTGGCGATGACGCCGAGGCAGACTGGGAGACCGTTCCCCTGCCGGAGGGCTGGGGAGAGACGCTAACCGGCGAGCCGATGCCTGATGTAGCGGCTGCGGTACGTCACTCTCGCGAAGAACATTGAGCCAGGAGCTTGTCGTTGACGCAAGCCTTGTCGTCGAGCTATCGATAGACAAAGCTGGCGAGGGAGCATTTGGGGATGGGGTCCGCCTGATCGCGCCGCCCCTTCTCTGGAGCGAGGTTCCCTCGGTGCTTCACGCCATGGCTTTTCGCCGCCAAATTTCGATTGACTTGGCGACTCAAGCTCTCGACAGATTCCTAGGCGGAAAGATCGACGTTCTGCAGCGCCGACCAAACGACCTCACGATTCAGGCGTGGCGCATCGCCGAGGAATTCGGCTGGGCAAAGACCTACGATGCCGAGTACGTAGCCCTCGCTCAGATTGCGGGCTGCCGCCTCGCAACGGTTGACGGCCGTCTACGCCGGGGCGCAGATCGGCTCGGCTTCGTTGTCACGCCGGCCGAGCTTTAAGCCCGCTGCGCGGCAGTCCCATGGGCCACAAATGGGCCAGTCATGCCACGAAATAACCGGTTACAACCGGAATCAGCCGGATTCAAGAGGGACCTCAAACAGCCCCTCAAACGGCTCTAGCAAGCGGCTTTCCGCTTGCTAGAGCGAAAGGCGCCTACCAGAATCGAACTGGTGTAAACGGCTTTGCAGGCCGCTGCGTAGCCACTCCGCCAAGGCGCCGGGAAGCCCGGTGAAGGGTAACCGGCCGGGGCGGGTTCGGGCGTCTTACTGCTCGTACTCCTCGACGGTGCCGCCGTCGCGCACGCTGGCGTCGTCGGGATCGTCGCCGGCCTCGCGCAGGGAGCGGCGCTGGCGGAGGTAGTCCCAGGCCTTGTCGAGCTGGACTTTGAGCTCGTCGAGGCGGGCGTGCTCGTCGTCGTCGAGCCCCCCTCCCTCGTGGCGGTGGAGGAGCGTCTCCTCTTCCTGGACCAGTTTGTCGATGCGGTCTAGAACCTGCTGATCGTCCATGGCGCTCGTTCTACCCGCCTCAGGAGGATTCGACAACCTCGAAGCCGATCCCGGCCTTCTGCAGCCGCGCGAGCAGGGAGTCGCCCATCGCCACCGCGGTCGTCACCTGGCCGGCGCTGGCGGGTAGGTGGTCGAAGGCGAGGCAGAGGCCTGACTCGGCGAGCATCTTCGAGGTCTCGCTGTAGCCGGGGTCGCCGCCTTTGACCTCGGTGACGACGCGCTTGCCGCCGCCCTCGCCGACGAAGACGACCTTGAACCAGCTCTTTGCCCGTTTCTCCTCGCTCGGCCCCTCGCCGGGCGATTTCATCTTCAGCAGCAGCTTGCGGGTCGGCGGCAGCTGCGCCAGCGCGAACCCGGTCCCGATGCCGGCGCCGAGCGCGCCGACGGTGGCCAGGTGCTTGGCGAGCAGGTTGTGGCCGTAGGTGAAGTCGGGCCCGTAGCGGTCGAGCGCCGCGGCGGAGCGCAGGATGATCGGCCCGTCGATCGTCGGCAGCGGCACCGCCCAGCCACCGAGCGCCGGCATGCGGCGGACGCGGCCCGGCGCCGAGTGGATCGAGCGCCCGCCGGGGCGCTGCTCGGCCCGCTTCCGCTCCTTGGCGGCGGCCAGCGTCTGCCGCGCTCGGCCGAAGGCGTTGATCGCGGAGTGGAAGGTGCCGCCGGAGAACTCGGCGTTGCTGCGGACGTAGCCGTTGACGGTCAGCGGCACCCCCTCGGGGAGCTGTTTGACCGTGAAGTAGGCGCCGAGGTCGTGCGGGATCGAGTCGAAGCCGCAGCAGTGGACGAGGCGGGCGCCGGTGCGCTCGGCCTCGGCGTGGTGGTCGATCCAGGTGCGGTCGACGAACTCGGGCTCGCCCGTGAGGTCGCAGTAGTCGGTCCCGGCCGCGGCGCAGGCGGCGACCAGCGGCCCGCCGTGCAGGATGTAGGGCCCGACGGTGGTGATGACGACCCGGGTTGACTCGGCGACCCGGCGCATCGCCTCGGGATCGCCGGCGTCGGCCTCGACGATCTCCGGGACCGGTGCCCGGGGCGAAGCCGCGGCGAGCCGGGCTGCTACCGCCTCCAACTTCGAGCGGTTGCGTCCGACCAGCGCCCACCTCGTCTCGACCGGCGCCTCGGCGGCCAGGTAGTCGGCGGTCAGCCCGCCGGTGAACCCGGTTGCCCCGAAGAGAACCAGGTCGTAGGGGCGCGAAGGCTCCATCGGGTAAGTCTCTCAGGAGTGAGGGGCGGGGTGACAGCACGTGCAACGGGCGCCGCAGACGACCAGTCAGCGACCACGACGCCCGCTGCACGTGCACAGACTCAACGGGCCCGGTTTACAAATGTCAGGCCTTAGTCAAAGGACCGGCGAGGGCGGGCAGCTCCAAACTTTCCGCAAATTCCGGCAAACCGACTAAGAGGCCGAGGCGGCGGCCGGGGCGCCGCTCTCGACCGGATGGCCGCCGTCGCGCCAGACGCCGACGCCCTTGCCGACGTGGACGACGTCGAACTCGGCCCGCTGGAGGATCGAGGCGGCCAGGCCGCTGCGCTTGCCGCCGCGGCAGATCGTGGCGATGGTACGGTCGCGCGGCAGCTCGTCGAGCCGGCCCGCGAGGTCGCCGTAGGGGATGTGAAGCGAGCCGGGAATGTGCTCGCCCGCGTACTCGGAGGCGTTGCGGACGTCGAGGATCACCGGGCCGGCGTCGCCCTCGCCGCCGCCGGCGCGGCGGGCGAGCTCGTCGGGGTCGATCAGCTCGATCCGGTGCACCGGTCGCTCCTCCGTGCGCCAGGCGGTCATCCCGCCCTCGAGGTAGCCGCGCACGGCGAGCCCGACCGAGGCCAGCATCTGCGCGGCACGGCGCTCGTCGCCGCTGGAGGCGGCGACGACGACGATGTCGCTGCCCGGAGGGGCGACGCGGGAGACCTTGGTCGCGAAGCCGGTGTCGTAGGCCGAGGCGCTGAGCGCGCCCTCGATGTGGGCCTCGTCGAACTGCTCGTTGGTGCGGCCGTCGATGACGACGGCGCCCTGCTCGACCAGCTCCTCGACCTCGTGCGTGCTGAGCGGCGCCGGGTTCCCGAAGTCCTCGACCAGGGGGCCGCGGTTGAGGCCGACGATGCGCTCGACGTTCGGCGGTTTGTCCCCCAGCGAGCCGACCTGCTCCTCGACGAACTCCGCCTCGTCGGCGATCTGCAGGGCGCGGTTGTGGCGGCGCTCGAAACCGATCGTCGAGGAGGACTTGAGATCGAGCCCCGAACCGCCACAGAGTGAGCCCCCGAGGTGGCCGGGCCAGACCTCGACCTCGTCGGGCAGCCTCAGCAGCCGCTCGTGCAGCGAGCGGAACATGTCGGCTGCCCCTTCGCGCGGTTCGACCGCGAGGTCGGGCCGGGCGACGTCGCCGATGAAGAGCGAGTCGCCGGTCAGGAGCGCCCAGGGATCGCCGCCGCGGCTCCTGTCGCTGAGCAGAAAGCAGGTGTGCTCGGGCCGGTGGCCGGGAGTGTGGATCGCCTCGACGACCAGATCGCCCAGCTCCAGCTTCCAGCCGTGGGAGAGCGGCTCATGCGGGTACTCGGCCTCCGCCAGCTCGTGGACGTGGACGCTGGCCCCAGTGCTGCGGCACAGGCGACCATGGCCGGAGACGTGGTCGGCGTGGTTGTGCGTCTCGACGATGTGCCCGATCCGCACCCCGTGCAGACTGGCCAGGCGCCGGTAGGGGTCGATGTCCCACTGCGGATCGACGACGACAGCGACGCCGGATTCCCGGTCGGCGACGAAGTAGGAGGCGCAACCGAGGTCCTCGTGGATGATCTGACGGAAAAGCATCTTCGACCTGCCGAGCAGGCTACCGCGCCAACCACGCCGCCACAGCTAGAATGCCCCTCGTGCGGCTGTAGCTCAGCTGGCTAGAGCGTCTGCTTGCCATGCAGAAGGTCGAGGGTTCGAATCCCTTCAGCCGCTTCCGTGACCAGGGCCGATCTACATCAGCTCGTCGACCGCTTGCCAGACCAAGCGGTCGACGGCGCTGCGATCCTGCTCCGAGAGGTAACGGATGGCCGGATCGATCCCGAGCAGGCCTGGTTCTGGACGCGCCAGTGGCAGGAGCGCGAGCGGGAAGCCGACAAAGACCTCGCCGCGGGTCGGATAACTCGCTTTGAGAGCGATGAGGATTTTCTAGCGGAGCTAGACGAGCGCACGAAGCCGCTCGATGCCGACGCGTGATGTCCTCGCGTCGTTCTGGCGCGATTGGGATCAGCTAAGTCCGGAGCAGCAGCGTGAATTCCGCGCCGCGGCGGCCCAGTTCATTGCCAATCTCGCCGAGGGCAAGCAGCACTTTCATCCTCGGCTTCGCGTCAAGCGCGTGCAGGGGCACCCGGGAATCTGGGAGATGACCTGGGCCTATGACGGTCGCGCGACCTTCCAGTACGGCGATGAAGTCCACTCCGGCCAGCCGCACATCATTTGGCGGCGCATCGGCACTCATTCAATCTTTCGTCGCCCTTAAACCGGGAACCGCCCAGCTCCGCTATTGACCGGCGGTCGGTAAGTGTTCTAGGGTTATCGACCCATGGTCAACAACAGCACGGGAGGCAAGCGAATGACGACCGAGTACCAGCCTTTCCCCAACGAGGAGGGGCGGAACAATCGGCAGTCTCAGATGGAGATCCCGGCGATGGTGCGGGCACTGGGAATTCCGAGCGACAAGCGGATCCTCGAGGTGGGGTGCGGACGGGGAATCGCGTTGCCGGCCATCGATCGGTTGTGCAACCCCCGCCTGCTGGTGGGGCTCGACATCGACCCGGAGCTGCTGGTCGAGGCGGCGGCGAATCTCCATGAGCACGGGACCACGGCGCAGCTCTGCGCCGCCGACGTCCGCCGGATGCCGTTCGCCGACGGAGCTTTCGACGTGATCATCGACTTCGGCACGCTCTTCCACATCGCCAAACCGCAGGCCGCATCGGCCGAGATCGCCCGGGTCCTCACTCCGGGCGGGATGTTCGTCCACGAGACGATGGCCTCGCAGCTGCTCTCGCATCCGGTCCGCTCGCGGGGTCGGCGTCTGCCGCGGCTGGAGCCTGACGGCCTGCGGCGCAAGCGCTGGGCGATGCTCTGGGCCTCTCGCACCAAGGGGGCTTTGCCGACGGAGGCGAACCGAAAGACCCCTTGCCTGTGAGCCCGAATGGACGCTACCGCCAGAGCTCGCGGCGCAGCATCGCATTGCCCCTCTCGAGTTGCTCGATGGTGGCGCTGGATACCGAGCGCGTGCGGGTGGCGCGGTTGATGCGAGCCTGGACCTCCCGGTGCGACCTGTTGGTGCGGCGGGCGACGTCGCCGACCAGGCGGCTGCGCTCGCCGCGCAGCCGCTCTCGGACGGCATAGGCCGACTCCCGCTGGGGTTCGGCGTCCTCCGACGCGGGTTCGGGTTTGGCCGGGGCAGTCGCCTTCTTCGCTCGCGGCTCGGGGTCTTCGGTCGGGAACAGCTGCAGCGTGGTTTCGCTCATGATCGCCTCGTCGAGTTCGGCGTCGCCCGAGCTGAGGACGGCAAAGCCTTCGCCCGGTTTGCTCTGCTCCGGACCGTCGTCCATCTCCTCGCCCTCCTCCTCCTCGGCGGTCGGGGAGAGGTCGAGCGCGTGGCGTCGCTCCAGCTCGATCTCGCGGGCGAGCGCCTTCAGCCGCGGGTCGGCCGGCATCAGGAGGTAGCTCATCTGGCGCCGCGGCCGCGGCGTGGTTCGGATGAAGCGACCGACCACCTGGCGGAAGAAGAGCTCGGTCCGGGCCGCCGTCGCATAGATGCCGACCCGCAGGCGCGGGATGTCGACGCCCTCCGAGACCATCAGGACCGAGACCAGCCAGCGCCGATCGGAGGCGGCGAAGTCGGCGATGCGCCGGCTGGCGCCCGGCTCGTCGCTCATCACCAGCTCGGGTCGCTCCCCCGAGACCGACTCGAGCCGCGCCGCGATCGCCCGGGCGTGATCCTGGTCGGAGGCGATGACCAGGCCGCCGGCGTCGGGGTGTCCGTCGGCGCGCACCTCACTCAGCCTGGCATCGCCGTCGCGCAGCACCTCCCCCATCCACTCGCCCTCCGGGATCAGCGCCGTCCGCAGGCGCCGGGCCGCCTCCACCGCCGGCAGGAGGAGGTCGAAGTCGGCGTTGCGCAGCCGACCGTCCGAGAGCCACTCCATCTCACCGTCATACGGCAGGAAGGTGATCGGGCGGCACACCCGGTCGACCAGCGCCTGCGGATATCCGTAGGCGTAGTCGGCCCGGCTGAGACCCTCGTCGTCGTAGGTCACCCAGGGGATGGCCGAGTTGTCGGAGCGGAAGGGCGTGCCCGAGAGGAGCAGCCGGAATCGGGCGCCGTCGAAGGCCTTCCGGGTCTGCAGGCCCCATGCGGCCAGGTCGCCCATGTGGTGCGGCTCGTCGGCGATCAGCAGGGTCGGGCGGCGGGCGGCGGCCAGCCGGTGCGTATCCGGCCCGGCTGCGATCGTCTGGTAGGTGACGGCGACGCCGTGGAAGTCGGCCGACTCCGGCCCGTCGGCGTTCGGCCGGTTCGGCTCGAGGTCGATGCCGTAGCGGGCCGCGTCGGCGGCCCACTGACGGCAGATGTGGGTGGTCGGGCCGGCGACGACGACGCGCGAGACGAACTCGGCGCTCAGCATCCGGTGGGCGATATGCAGGCCGAAGGTGGTCTTGCCGGCCGCCGGCGTGGCCGAGGCCAGGAAGCTGGCGGCGGAGTGCGCTCGCACCGCCGCGGTCGCCTCCTCCTGCCACGCCCGGAGGGGTCGGGCTTCGGGCCAGTCCGGAAGCGATCGGCCCCGCGTCCGGCCGCCCGTCAGATGCTGAGAGGTGTCGTACAAGGGCGGCCACAATATGGCCGCCCGCGGTCGGAGGAAGGCCAACCCCGTACGGGATCGATCAGCGTCCGCCGGGGAGGCCGTCGGAGCGACCTGGCTTCACCGCCCGACTCAGGGGTCGAGGCTCGGCAGCGCACGGGTGACAAAGGTTTGTGATACCAATTATTGGGTAGTTCGTTGAAGTTCCCACATGATCCATCCCCACCGACGCGAGGCGGGAGGAGCGTGAAGAGAATCAAGCGCGGCGCCGTCGTTAACTCCCTGGCCACGGCCGCCTGATGCTCCTCCCCGCCTCGGCGTCGGCTTGGCTAGCTGCGCAGCTCGGCGATCAGGTCGTCGAGGTCGAGGGGCGCGGTGCCCATTTCGACCCCCTCGCCATTGGCTGGGCGCGGCCACTCCTCTTTCGGCCGGTCCCAGTAGAGCTCGACTCCGTTGCTGTCGGGGTCGGAGAGGTAGAGGGCCTCGCTGACCCCGTGGTCGGAGGCGCCTTCGAGCGGCCAGCCGGCCTCGCTGAGGCGCCGCAGCGCGTCGGCGAGGGCGCGGCGCGTCGGGTAGCGGATCGCCGTGTGGAAGAGGCCGGTGGTGCCGGGCGGAGGTGGCGCGCCGCCTTTGGAAGACCAGGAGTTGAGGCCGATGTGGTGGTGGTAGCCGCCGGCCGAGACGAAGGCCGCGTCGGCCCCCCAGCGCTGCATCAGCTCGAAGCCGAGGATCCCGCAGTAGAACTCGAGCGCACGGTCGACGTCGGCGACCTTGAGATGAACGTGGCCGATGTCGACGCCGGGGTCGATCGGGCCTCGGGCCCCGTCAGCCATCGAGCGCTCCGTCCAGCGCCTGGTTGACCAGGCGGTCGGCGTCGGCGTTCTCGGCGCGGCGGACGTGGCGGATCGACCAGGAGTCGAACCCGCGCAGGGCCCGCTTCACCTCTTCGTGCAGCTGCTTCATACCGGCGTTTTTGACCTTGTAGCGACCTTCGACCTGCCGGACGACCAGCTCCGAGTCGCCGACCAGCTCGAGGTCGGTGGCGCCGCGGGCGGCGGCCAGCTCGATCCCCCGCAGCAGGGCCCGGTACTCGGCGACGTTGTTGGTCGCCTCGCCGATCGTCTCCCCCACCTCCTCGACCACCTCGTTGCCATCGCGCATGACGACGCCGATCGCGGCGGGGCCCGGGTTGCCGCGGGCGCCCCCGTCGACGTTGACCGTGAAGCGGCTCACCGGCTCGCGGCCCGGTTTCCCGCCAGGCGCAGCCTGCCGTCCTCGGCGACGACGGCGTTCCACTGCCGCGCCGCGGCGTCGAGCTGGTCGATCTCGCCGCCCTTGCCGAGCTCGAAGACGGCCCTCAGCTCGTCGGCGATGTCGACCCCCCACTGGTACCAGGAGAGCTCCCAGGCGACCGTGATCCGCACCTCGCCGGGGTTCCCGGCCAGAGCGCCCACGGAGGCTCGCGGCACGCCGAGCGTGCGGGTCAGGCCGGCGATGGTGTGCCCGGCCTCACTGGAGTTGAAGCGCACAGTCGCCCGCTCGAAGGGCGTCGGGGCCGAACCATCGAGCGGCAGTGGCCGCGCCCGCCGCGAAGGACCGGCCGGGTCGGGCGCGGCGGCGGCCTGGGGCACCACCGCGGGCGCGCCCGGGCGGCGGTCGCGTCGCCGCAGCAGTCCCCGCAGCCTTCCGCGCCCCTCGTGGGCGCGGGCCTGCCGCTCGGGCTCGGGCTCTGCCGCCGGGCGCCACGCGAGGCCCTCGGCCCGCGCCACGCAGAGCTCGCAGACGGTCCGCTCCTCGCCGTCGTTGCGGTAGGAGTGCAGGCGCTCGCCGGCGAGAATCGTCCGCCCGCAGATCGCGCAGCTTCCCTCCATCAGCCCTGCTGGAGGGAGGATTTCAGCCGCATTACCGCCTTGGTGTGGAGCTGGGAGACGCGCGACTCGGTGACCCCGAGAACCTCCCCGATCTCCCGCAGGGTGAGGTTCTCGTAGTAGTAGAGGGCGACGACCAGCTGCTCGCGCTCCGGAAGGCCGCCGATCGCCTCGGTGAGCAGATCCTTCACCTCGGTCGAGGCGAGCGCTTCCTGCGGGTCGGCGGCCCTGTCGTCGGCGATCGTGTCGAGCAAGGAGACCTGGTCCCCGGAGGAGTCGGAGACGGTCCAGAGCTCGTCCAGCGCGTAGACCGAGGAGTTGGCGATCTCCAGCAGCGCGGCCTGGAGTTCCTCCTCGGTGAGGTTCAGTTTGGCCGCCAGCTCGGCCTCGGTCGGCGCCCGCTGCAGTTCGTGCTCGAGTTTCGCCTGGGCGGTCTCGATTTCACGGGCGCGGGAGCGGACCGAGCGAGGCACCCAGTCGAGCGAGCGAAGTTCGTCGATGATCGCGCCGCGGATGCGGGTCATCGCGAAAGTCTCGAACTTGATCCCCCGCTCGGGCTCGAAGCGCTCGATCGCTCCGATCAGGCCGAACAGGCCGTAGGAGATGAGGTCGGCGTCCTCGACGTGCGAGGGCAGGCCGGCTCCGAGGCGCCCGGCGACGAATTTGACCATCGGCGAGTAGGCGACGACCAGCCGCTCGCGGGCGCCCTCGTCCCCGTCGTCCTTGTAGCGGCGCCACAGGTCGCGGAGCTCAACCTCTTTCACACCCGTTTCCATCAGGCGATATTACGGGCGTTTGCGGGGATTTGGTTCATGCGCGGGGGTGGCTGGCAGCGTAGGTGTCGCGGAGCCTGGCGGCGTCGACCCGGGTGTAGACCTGGGTGGTGGAGATCGACGCGTGGCCCAGCAACTCCTGAATCGTACGCAGATCGGCGCCACCCTCGAGCAAATGCGTTGCGAAGGAATGTCTGAGTGAATGTGGGGAGACGCCGGCGGCAAGCGCTGCCTCGCGAGTCCAGAGGCCGAGGCGACGGGTGACGTCGGAGTTGGAGAGCCGGCGGCCGGACTTGGAGAGGAAGAGCGCGCGCTCGCGCTTGTCCACCGCCAGCGCGTGACGGCCTTTGTCGAGATAGCGCCGCAGGGCCCGCTGCGCCGGCTCCCCCACCGGCAACAGCCGCTCCTTCGATCCCTTCCCCAGTACCCGCAGCTGCTCGGTCTCGAAGTCGAGCGAGCCCTCGTCGAGGTTGACGATCTCCTCGCAGCGCAACCCGCAGGAGTAGGCGAGCTCCAGCATCGCCCGGTCGCGCAGCTCGAGCGGGGTGCGGGCGGGGATCCGCTCGAGCAGCGTCCGCATCTGCTCGGTGGTGAGGACGTGGGGAAGCTTTTCGGAGCGCTTCGGACTGGAGACGAGCTCGGCCGGGTTGGCGCCGGCCTTTTCGGTTCGGACCAAATAGCCGTAGAGACCCCGCACCGAGGCCAACTTGCGCGCCACCGTCGCCGGTTGCGCCCCGGCGTTGGAGAGCCCCGCCCCGTAACGACGGACGTCGCGGTGGCGAACGTCGCCCGGGCCGAGCCCCTGCTCCCCCGCCCACTCGGAGAAGCCGCCGAGGTCGCCGCCGTAGGCCCGGCGCGTGCGCTCGGCGCAGCCGCGGGCTCGCAGGTCGCGGTCATATGCGGCGAGCGCCGCCTCCCAGTTCATCGAGGCTTCATTCGCCTCGCATCGGTGTCGTCCTCTGCGGGAAGGGCTAGCCGATGAAAATGGGCGTCCCGACTTCCACTTCGTCGTACAGCTCTTCGACGTCCGGAATCGCCATCCGGACGCAGCCGTGGGAGGCCGCGCTGCCCAGCGAGTAGGTCTCTTCGGTGCCGTGGATACCGGCGCCTTCGTAGATGCCCATCCAGCGCGCCTTGATCGGGTTCGACGGCCCCGGCGGGATCGTCTGCCCTGCGAGCGAGCCGGCCCAGTCGGACAGCGGCACGTTCCAGACCGGGTTTTCTTCCTTTTCCTGGATCGCGTAGAGGCCTTCGGGAGTTTCCAGCCCTTCCATGCCGACCGCGACCGTGTAGGTCTTGGCCAGCTTCAGGTTCTTCCAGAGCCGCAGGGTGAAGCTCGAGCGGTCGAGGGTCAGATAGGACGGGTACTCGGCCGCGACCTCCTGCTTGGTCACCTCCGGCGCGATCGAGTGGACCTTCGCCTCGACCGTGTGCGGCGCGTTGGCGTTGAGAACGGCGGCCTTCAGGTCCTTCTCGAGCAGGTTGTCGCGCAGCTTGCGGCCGTCCTTGCCGGCGACGACTTCGAGCGAGTCGCCGCTCGCTTCGACGTCGGCATTCTGCGGTTCGCGGTTGATCTCCTCGGCGACGCGGCGAACGAAGCGGTTGACGGCGGTCTCGGAGTAGGCGACTTCGGGCCTGATGCTTTCCTCGACCTCGCCACCGCTGACGTAGCGAACCAGGCGCCCGGGCAGGCCGCCCTCCTGGCTGTCGGCGACCGCCTCCTCGACCGCGTTGTCGAGATCGGCGCGGATCTTCAGCTGCTCGCCGGTCAGCTTCCAGGTCCGGTCTTCGAAGCTGACCCCGAGCGAGGTCTTCAGCGGCGCGACCAGCTTGCGGTGGACCTTCGTCTTCGCTTCTTCTTCGTCGAGGCCGCCGACGTCGACGCCGCCGATCGTCACTCCCTCGGCGATCTTGTCCTTCTGCGAGCTGTCGTAGGCGTAGGCGCCGCCGACGACGAGCACCAACAGCACGGCGGCGATCAACACCGCTATCGAAGTCTTCGTTCCCATCTGAACTGGAGTAACCCTCAGTGCGTCGCTTTGCCGGTTGGTAGAAGTCTAGGCACTCGCCTGGTTCGCCTTTGCGGGCGGTCTTCCCTGCAATTTCGCATGTGCCTCGGCCTTATCGGCAGCGGCGGGGGATATCTTTCGCGTCGTGCGCACCAAGGACGAAGTCAGGGCGGAGGTCTGGAAGGCGATGGAACGCGAGGGCGTTTCCCGCTTTCCCGGCGCCGAGGGCCGGATCCCGAACTTCGCCGGGGCCAAGCTCGCCGCCGAGAAGCTCGCCGCCCACCGGCTCTGGAAGCGGGCCCGGGTGATCAAGGCCAACCCCGACTCGCCCCAGACCCACGCCCGGCGGATCGCCCTCGAAGAGGGCAGGACGGTGATCATGGCGGTGCCGCGGCTGCGCGACCCGCACCCGTTCCGCGTGCTGGAGCCGAAGCGCCTCTCGAAGTCGGCGATGAAGGAGGCGGCGACGATCAAGGGGGCGCTGAAGCACGGTCGGGTCGTGGCCCTCGACGATCTGCCGGAGATCGACTTCGTCCTCTGCGGCTCGGTCGCGGTCAACCTCAGCGGCGCGCGGATCGGCAAAGGCGGCGGCTACCACGACCTCGAGTACGGGATCCTCACCGACGCCGGCAAGATCGACGCCCACACCACGGTCGCCACCACCGTGCACCCGATCCAGATCCTGCGCCAGCACCTGATGGTCACCGACCACGACCTTCCCACCGACCTGATCGCGACGCCGCGCGCGGTGATCGAGATCGAGCGCCAGTACGACCGCCCGCGCGGGATCCTCTGGGACCACCTGCAGCCGCCTCAGATCCGCGAGATCCCGGTTTTGGAAAGGATGGGGTATGCCTGATCGCCCCGAGAACGGGAAGGTGCCGCTCTTCCCCACCGATTACGGCAACCCGGACCCGACGCCGGACTGGCTGCGGATCGACTGGCGCGAGCACCTGCGCCGGGTTGACCTGCCGGGGGCCGAGGGCGTCAACTACGTCGAGATCGGCGAGGGCGAGCCGATCGTCTTCGTCCACGGGATCGCCGGCTGCTGGCGCAACTGGCTCGAGAACCTCCCCTACTTCGGCCGCCACTACCGGGCGATCGCTCTCGACCTACCCGGGTTCGGGGATAGCCCAATGCCTTCGTGGGAGATCACGATGGCGAACTACGGGCGGCTGATCCACGACTTCTGCGAGCGCCTCGGCATCGACCGCGTCGCCGCCCTGGTCGGCAATTCGATGGGCGGCTTCATCGCCACCGAGGCGGTGATCGAGGAGCCGGAGCGCTTCGACCGCCTGGTCCTCGTCTCCGCGGCGGGAATCAGCTTCGCCGAGGTGCAGGGCCGACAGACGGACGCCCTCGGGCGGATCGTCAAGGCGGCGATTCCGCTGATGAGCGGCAATCACCGCAGCTACTGGACCCGGCCTCGGGGCCGCAAGTTCGCCTTCGGGCAGATCTTCCGCAATCCCAACCGGCTGCGGCCGGAGCTCCTCGCCGAGCAGGTACGGCCCGGACTGCAGGCGCCCGGGTTCTCCGACGCCCTGGCCTCGATCTGGGGCTACGACACGCGCCAGCGGCTGCCGGAGATCGACATTCCGACCCTCGTCACCTGGGGACTCAACGACCGCGTCGTCCCGGTCGAGGCCGCGCTCGGCTACCACCGTCTGATCCCGAGCTCACGGCTGGAGCTCTTCGAGCGCACCGGTCACCTGCCGCAGCTCGAGCGTCCGGGCCGGTGGAACCCGCTGGTCGAACAGTTCATCGAGTCCTCGCAGCCGCTGCGCACCGCGCAGGACACCGCGGTCGGCTAGCGCCTAGCTGGTTACGGCGCCTTCGGCGGCGGAAGAGACCGTCGCTGCGTACTTGGCCATCACGCCGCGGGCGTATGGAGTCTCCGGCGACTCGTAGTCGGCGATCCGCTTGGCGATCTCCTCGTCGGAGAGGGCGATGCTGAGGCTGCGTTTGTCGATGTCGACGGTGATCTCGTCGCCCTCGCGGATCGCGGCGATCGGCCCTCCCCTGGCCGCCTCCGGGGCGACGTGGCCGATCATCAAACCGCGGGTGGCGCCGGAAAAACGACCGTCGGTGACCATCGCCACGCTCTCGCCGAGGCCCTCGCCGACGATCGCGGCGGTGACCTGGAGCATCTCCCGCATCCCGGGGCCGCCGACCGGGCCCTCGTTGCGAATCACGACGATGTCGCCGGCCTCGATCTTCTGCTCCTTGACGGCGCGGAAGCAGTCCTCTTCGCGCTCGAAGACACGAGCGGGCCCGGTCTGCTGGCGGCGCTCGGTGCCGGCGACCTTGACCACCGAACCTTCGGGGGCGAGGTTGCCGCGCAGGATCGCGAGGCCGCCTTCGGCCTTGAGCGGGTTCTCGACCGAGCGCACGACTTCCTGGTCGGGAGCCTCGGTCGCGGCGGCGGCTTCCTCGCCGATCGTCCTGCCGGTGACCGTGATCGCCTCGCCGTGCAGGATCCCGGCTTTGGCGAGGCGCTTGAGGATCACCGGCACGCCGCCGGCGGCGTAGAGGTCGGTGGCGACGAAGCGACCGCCCGGCTTCAGGTCTGCGTAAAGCGGCGTGTTGCGAGAGATCCGCTCGAAGTCGTCCATCGTCAGCTCGATCCCGAGCTCATGGGCGAGCGCGATCAGGTGCAGGACGCCGTTGGTCGACCCGCCCGAGGCGCAAACGCAGGCGATCGCGTTCTCCAGCGAGTCGCGGGTGATGATCTTGCTCGGCCGCAGGTCGTTGACGAGGACGTTGATCACCAGCTCGCCGATTTTCTCCGCCACCGTCGGCTTATCGTCGTCTTCAGCCGGCACCATCGCCGAGCCGCCGGCGCTGATCCCCAGAGCCTCGAAGGCGCAGGCCATCGTGTTGGCGGTGAACTGGCCGCCGCAGGCCCCGGCGCCGGGGCTGGCGACCCCCTCGAGCTCGTGCAGTTCCTCGTCGGTCATCTCGCCCGCGTTGTGGGCGCCGATCGCCTCGAAGATGTCGAGGATCGTGACGTCGCGGCCGTGCCAGTGGCCGGGGGCGATCGAACCGCCGTAGAGCAGCACCGAGGGGACGTCGAGCCGGGCCAACGCCATCGCGCAACCCGGGATCGTCTTGTCGCAGGCGCAGAGGGCGACGATCGCGTCGAACTGGTAGCCGCGGGCCATCAGCTCGATCGAGTCGGCGATCACCTCGCGGCTGATCAGCGAGGCCTTCATCCCCTGGGTTCCCATCGTCACCCCGTCGGAGACGGCGACGGTGTTGAACTCCATCGGCGTGCCGCCCGCGGCGCGAACTCCCGCTTTGACGTGCTCGGCGAGGGCCCGGAGGTGGAAGTTGCAGGGCATCGCCTCGGTCCAGGTGTTGGCGATCCCGATCGTCGGCCTGCTCAGGGCCTCGTCGTCGAACCCGACCCCCTTCATGTAGGCACGGGCGTGGGCGCGGTCGGGGCCGTCGAAGACGGTCGCCGAGCGGGGGCGCGGCAGCTTGGTTGCGGTGTGGCCGTTCGTGCTCATGGCGGTCAAATCTAGTCAGCGAACGGCGCCGGCGTCTTCGGCGCGGCGGCGGGCGAGGCCGAAGACGTCCACCGGCCCCGCACCGGCTCCCGTCTCGCGCAACCCGTCGCGGACCGCCTGGGAGGTGATCTCACGGGCGCGTTCGGCGGCTATGAGCGGGGTGTGACCCAACGCGAGGTAGGCGGCAAGGGCGGAAGAGTGCGTGCAACCCGAGCCATGGGCGGCGCCGTCCGGGTGCCGCTCGCCGGGAATTTCAGCGACGTTGCTGCCGTCGTAGAAGACGTCGACGACCTCCTCGCTGTGGCCGCCGGTAACCACCGCCGACCCGGCCCCCATTTCGACCAGTGCCCAAGCCAGCTTCGCTTGGTTCGTCGCCTCCTCCAGCCCGGTCAGCGCTCGCGCCTCGGGGATGTTGGGGGTGACCACCGACGCCAGCGGCAGCAGCCGGTCCAGCAACGCGGCCCTGGCGTCGGCGTCGAGCAGCTCGCTGCCGCTCTCGGCGACCATCACCGGGTCGAGCACGATCGGCACCCCGTCGACGTAGACGAGCGCCGCGACCACGGCCTCGACGGTCTCGGCGGTCCCGAGCATCCCGATCTTCACCGCATCGACGCCGATGTCCGCGGCGACCGCTCGCACCTGAGCGATGATCATCCGCGGCGGGACCGGCTTGATCGCGTCGACCCCCAACGTGTTCTGGGCGGTGATCGCGGTGAGGGCAGTCGTGCCGTGGACCCCGACCCGCGCGAACGCCTTCAGGTCCGCCTGGATCCCGGCGCCGCCGCCGGAGTCGGAACCGGCGATCGAGAGCACTGCTGGTACGCGTCCTGAGCTCATGATTTGCAGCCTAGAGAGCGCGACAGCTCGGAGGTGACAACAAAGTGCGCAAGTAGATACCCAGATTGGAGCAGTGGAGGTAGCCGAGCAGCTCCAGGCGCGAGAGTGCCGCGGCGGTGGCGGCGCCGGTGAACCCGGTGGCGGCGGCCACCGCGTCACAGGTGCTCTCGCCGGCCTCGACCGCGGCGAGGACCGTCTGGAGCTGGGGGTCGAGGTCAGGGCCGGCGGGGGGAATCGGCTTGCAGCCGGGCCCGAGCATCGCGTCGAGGACGTCCTGGGCGCCGCGGATGACCTGGGCGCCGCTGGCCAGGAGGGAGTTCGGGCCGGCGGAAGCGCGCGAGGTGACGGGACCGGGTACGGCTCCGAGGTCGCGGCCGAGGTCCGCTGCCAGGTCCATCGTGATCAGCGAGCCCGAGCGCGTCGCCGCCTCGACCACCACGGTCATCCCGGAGAGGGCGGCCATGATCCGGTTGCGGGCCGGAAAGGTCCATCGCCACGGGGTCGCCCCCGGAGGCAGCTCGGAGACGACGAGGCCCGATTCGCAGATCCGCCGCCAGAGGGTGCGGTGGCTGGCGGGATAGGCGACGTCGGGGCCGCAGCCGAGGACGGCGATCGTCCGGCCCGCGTCGAGGGCGCCGCGATGGGCGCAACCGTCGATCCCGAAGGCCAGGCCGCTGACGACGACCATCCCGGCGGCGGCAAGCTCTCGCCCCAGCTCGCGGGCCACCTCGCGGCCGTAGGAGGTGGCGCGGCGGGCGCCGACGATCGTCACCGCCCCGAACGGCTCCAGCCCCTCCAGCAGCGCCGCGTCGCCGCGGCCGATCAGCGCCCAGGGGGCATCGGCGGCGTCGCGCAGCGCCTCCGGGTAGAGCTCGCCATGCCGGCAGCAGGCCCAGCAGCCCGCCAGCAGCAGCTCTTCCCGGAGCCGCTCCTCCGGCAGCGCCGCGATCCGCGCCAGCAGTTGCGCGGCAACCTTGGGAGCTGCCGCCTCGACCAGCTCTTCGTTCGAGAGCCGCAGCAGTTCCGGCGACCGCGAACCGACCTCGCCAGTCGCGACCCGCTCCACGTAGGGACCCAGGTCGGCCAGCAACCACGCGCGCCGCAGGCAATCGAGGCAGGCTCGCGGCTCAGCCATGGTCGCGCCTCCGCATCTGCAGCGCCTGCGCCATCTGCTCCTCGCCGACTTCCTCGGCGCCGGTGAGGTCGGCGAGGGTCTGCGCCAGCCGCAGCGTCCTATCGTGGGCGCGGCCGCTGAGGCGCTGGCGTGCATAGAGATCCGCGAGCAGCGAGGCGGCGGCGTCGCTGAGCGGGCAGGCGCGAGCCTCTCCGGGGGTCATCTCCGCGTTGCAGCGACCCTCTCCCAGCCGCTGCTCCTGTCGCTCGCGAGCCGCCCGCACACGCGCCCGCACCGCCGCCGAAGGCTCACCCGGCGGGCCGCCGATCTCCTTCGCGCTCGGCTGCCTCACAGCGGCCAGCACGTCGATGCGGTCGGCCAGCGCCCCGCTCAGCTTCCCCTGGTAGCGCTGCACCTCGTAGGGGGCGCAGGAGCAGTCGGGGTCGGTCTCGCCCCTGCCGCAGGGGCAGGGGTTGGCGGCGGCCACGAGCATGAACCGGCACGGGAGATCGCGCCGCCCTCCGGCCCGGGCGATCGAGACCTCGCCGCTCTCCAGCGGCGCCCGCAGTGCCTCCAGGGCGTCGCGCCTGAACTCGCAGAGCTCGTCGAGGAAGAGGACGCCCCGGTGGGCCAGCGTCACCTCGCCCGGCCTGATCGGCGAGGTGCCGCCGCCGACGAGACCGACGGCGCTGATCGTGTGATGCGGCGCCCGGAACGGGCGGCCGGCGGGCAACGCATCCAGCCGGCCACAGGCGCTGGCGATGCGCGCCACCTCGAGCGCCTCGACAGGCGCCAGCGGCGGCAGGATCGACGGCAACCGGCTCGCGGCCAGCGACTTGCCCGCACCCGGCGGACCTACCATGAGGAGGCTGTGGCCGCCCGCGGCCGCCACCTCGAGCGCGTGGCGCAGGTGCGGCTGCCCGCGCAGATCGGCGAGGTCCGGCGCCCCCGCAACCGCCTCCCGCCTCAGCTCCAGCGGCTCTGGCGGCGCTGGCCGCCAGGTGCCCTCCCCCAGCCCGGCGAGGCTGCCCAGTCCGTCGACCGCGATCGTCTCGATCCCCTCGACCAGCGCCGCCTCCGGGCCGTTCTCCACCGGCAGGACGATCGCCTCCGCCCCGCTCTCCCGCGCCGCCTCGGCCATCGCCAGGGCCCCCTGCACCGGACGGGCCGAGCCGTCGAGCGCCAGCTCGCCCACCAAAGCGATCCTCGCCAGGCCCTCCCAGGCAAGCTGATCGGAGGCGCTGAGCAGAGCGGCGGCGATCGCCAGGTCCATCCCCGGTCCGGCCTTGCGCAGGCTCGCCGGCGCCAGGTTGACGACGATCCGCCGCAGCGGGAACTCGAAACCGCAGTTGACGAGCGCCGCGCGAACCCGCTCCCTCGCCTCCCGCACCGCTGCATCGGGCAGGCCGACGATCGTGAAGTTCGGCAGGCCCCTGTGGACGTCGACCTCGACCCGGACCGGGCGAGCGGCGATACCGTCGAGGGTGAAGGTGCGGGCGGTGGCGAGCACGCCGAGGACGCTAGGCGGCATCGGCGCACCCGTTGCGCGCAAAACGCAAATTCTTTGCGCCACCTGAGGGGCGAAGTCGTCACGCCCACGACTTGATACCGAGATGACCGTCGCCCGCCGCCGCACCGGCGAGATCGCCGAGGACTTCGTCGCCCGCCGCCTGGCGGCCGCCGGCTGGGAGATCGTCGAGCGCAACGCGCGCACCCGCTACGGCGAGATCGACATCGTCGCCCGCGACGGCCAGGCGTTGGTCTTCGTCGAGGTCAAGGGCGCCCGCGCCGGCACCTCATTCGGTCCCGAGAAGCCGATCCTCGCGATCGACGCCCGCAAGCAGCGCCGGGTACGGCGCCTCGCCACCGCCTGGATGTCCGAACGCCGCGAGGGACCAGGCTACGACGAGATCCGCTTCGACGCCGTCGGGGTAACCCTCGACCGCGCCGGCCGGCCGCTCGACGTCGACTACGTCAAGGGCGCGTTCTAGCCAAGCTCGAGCTGCGAGTAGGCGACGCTCTGGAACGAGCGGCGGTGCAGCGGCGAGATGCCGATCTCCTCGATCGCCTGGCGGTGCTCGGGGGTCGAGTAGCCGACGTGCTCCTCGAAGCCCCAGCCCGGGTGCCGCTCGGCGACGTCGCGCATGTAGCGGTCGCGGGTCACCTTGGCGATCACCGAGGCGGCGGCGATCGCGGCGCTGGTGCCGTCTCCCTGGACCACCGGCCGGTGCGGGACCTCGCAGCGCGGCAGGCGGAAGCCGTCGACGAGGGCGATCGCCTCCTCCCCCGGCGCCAGCCGCTCCAGCGCCAGCGAGAGCGCTTCGATGTTGGTCACGTGCAGTCCCCGCCGGTCGATCCCCGCCGCGCAGCGGACGACGACGCTGACCCGCTCCGCCGCCCGCAGCACGCACGGGTACATCTCCAGCCGCCGGTCCTCGGTCATCTGCTTGGAGTCGTAGAGGCCGCTGAGCGCGCGGCGGTCGGCGACCGTGAGGCGCTCGTAATCGATCAGCACCGCGGCGGCTACCAGCGGGCCGGCGAGGCAGCCGCGCCCGGCCTCGTCGGCTCCAGCTACGAAGCGGCTCTGCAGGCCGCGGTCAAAGGCGAACAGGCGGCGGCTGCGCGCGAGCCGGCGCCGGTGGGTCTTCCCACGAGGGCTCTTAGAGCCCGCCGATGCGGTTGGGGGGCCAGTAGGTGGCAAATGCCTCACCGATGATCCAGTCTCGGGGGATGGGTCCCCATTCCCGGCTGTCATCGCTTGCCCCACGATTGTCGCCCATCATGAAGTAGTGGTCGGGTGGAACCGTGATCGGTTTCGGCAAATTGCAGGTCGGACACGGGTTGATGTAGGGCTCGTCCGCGAGGATCTCGCCGTTGACGACCGGGTGCCCTGATTTGACCGCGATCGTGTCGCCCGGTCCGGCGACGATCCGCTTGATGAAGTTGTCGCTCGCCTCCTTCGCGGTCGCCTCGGGGCAGGGTTCCGCCGGGCCGCGGTTGACGCCGCACTGTTCGCCGGGACCCCCCTGGGCGCCCTCGGGCGGGTGGAAGACGACGATGTCGCCCACCTTTGGATCCTTGAAGTGGTAGAGGAAGCGGTTGACGAGGACGCGCTGGCCGATGTCCAGCGTCGGTTCCATCGAGCCGGAGGGGATCTGGTACGGCTTGACGACCCAGGCCTGGATCGCGAGCGCCAGACCCAGGGCAAGCACGACGATGACGACCAGCTCGATCAGGCCGCCTGCTTTGGATTCCGGCTTCGGAATCTTGGGATTCAGGCTGCCGAGTCCTCGTCGGAGTCGCCGTCTTTGGCCGACTCCTCGTCCTCGGCATCCTCGGGCGCTGCGGTGTCCTCGGTCTCCCCGGCCTCGGACGCATCCGCGTCCGTCTCCGCCGCCGTCTCGGTCTCGGCTTCGGCCTCCGGCTGCGCAGGGGCCTCCTCCTCCTCGGCAGGCGCCTCGGCCGCGGGCGCGTCGGCGCTCTCCGCCTCCGGCTCCTCGGCCGCGGGGGCCTCAGCGGTATCCGCCTCGGGCGCTGCCTCGGCCTCCGGCGCCTCCGCCTCTGCCGCTATCTCCTCGCCGCCGTCCGACTTCGGCGCTGCCTCCTCCGGCGTTTCGACCGGGACGACCTCCTCCTGGCTGACTCCCTCGGCGTCGACCGCGGTCGAGCCACCGTCCGCCGCGCCGGCGACCGCGACGACGTCGTCGTCGATGCCCCAGCGCCGCTCGGCGACGCGAGCGGCCTTGCCGATCCGGCCGCGCAGGTAGTAGAGCTTCGCCCGGCGCACGTCCCCGCGCGCCGCGACCTCGAGTTTCTCGATCTTCGGCGAGTGCAGCGGGAACGTCCGCTCGACACCGACGCCGAACGACTGCTTGCGCACGGTGAAGGTCTCGCGAACGCCGGAGCCCTGGCGCTTGAGGACGACACCCTCGAAGACCTGGGTCCGCTTGCGGGTTCCCTCGATCACCTGGAAGTGGACGCGGACACGGTCTCCAGGCGCGAATTTGGGCAGCCCTGGCCGAAGCTGGGCGCGCTCGATGCTGTCGATTACGGAGCTCATAGGAAGGTTCGCTGCGATAAAAAACCGCCGGGACCCAGGTGGTGGGAACCGCGCGGTCGCGGAATGGTAGCTATTCCGCGTCTTTTTCGAACTGCTCGGCTCGAAGCCTGCTCTGCTCGAGTCGCCACTGGCGGACCTTCCCGTGGTCGCCGGAGAGGAGGACGTCGGGCACTCCCCAGCCGCGGTAATCGGGCGGGCGGGTGAAATGCGGGTACTCGGGCATGCCCTCGAGAGCATGGCTGAAGGACTCCTCCACCGCGCTGTCCTCGTGGCCGAGGGCACCCGGAAGCTTGCGCATCAGCACGTCGGCGACGACCATCGCCGGCAGCTCGCCGCCGGCGAGGACGTAGCGGCCGATCGAGAGCTCCTCGTCGGCGAGGTGCTGGTGGACGCGGTCGTCGAAGCCCTCGTAGCGACCGCAGAGCAGGGCGACGTGAGGCTCGGCGACCAGCTCGTCAGCGATCGGGTCGTCGAGCACGGGGCCGGTCGGCGAGAGCAGGACAATCCGTGGGCGCGGCCCCTCTCCATAGGCGGCGCGCAGCGCCGCGTCGACGACGTCGACGCGGAGCACCATCCCGGCGCCGCCGCCGTAGGGCGAGTCGTCGACCTGGCCCGCGGTCAGCGGCGTGGTGTCGCGGTAGTTGAAGAAGCGGAGCTCGTTGCCTTCGCGCAGCGCGTTCTGGACCGAGCGCTGGGTCCGGAACCAGTCGAAGGCCTCCGGGAAGAGGGTGAAGACGTCGAGGCGCACGCGGGCGACTCTAGAAGGTCGGGTCGCGGCCGACTCAGTCGAGGATGTCGACGATCACGCGGCGGTCGATCCGCACCGCGGCCGCCTTGGCGATCGTCCGGATCGCGTTGGCGATCCGCCCGCCCTTGCCGATCACCCGGCCGAGGTCGTCTTCGGCGACGGTGATCTCGTAGATCAGGTCCCCGTCCTCCTCCAGCTCCTCGATGACGACCGCCTCCGGGTCCTCGACGAGGGCCTTGACGAGAAACTCGAGCAGCTCCGTCATCAGCGCGGCCGGCTAGGTGCCGGAAGCTTTGATGCCCTTGGTCCGCAGCAGGGTCGCGACCGTCTCCGACGGCTGCGCACCGTGCTCGAGCCAGTGGCGGGCGCGCTCCTCGTCGATGTTGATCGTCGAGGGCTCGGTCTGCGGGTTGTACTGGCCGATCGTCTCGATCGTGCGGCCGTCACGCGGCGAGCGTTTGTCGGCGACGACGATGCGCCAGATCGGGTTCTTCTTCGAACCCACGCGTCTGAGTCTGATTCGGACTGCCATAAGGGTGGGGCAGGTTACAGAAAAGGCGCACCCGGACGCGAAGCGGAGGATGTGCCGACTGATCTGGGATTAGCGTCTACGGGCCTTCGGGCGCGGCGTGCGCTGCCCGCCGCCCGCCAGATTGGCCATTTGCTGCGGCGTCGGCATCTGCCCGTTGGCCATCGATTTCATCAGCACCCGCATCTGGTCGAACTGTTTGACCAGCTGCTTGACGCTCTGGACTCTGGTCCCCGAACCGGCGGCGATCCGTTTGCGGCGGGAGCCGTTGATCAGGCCCGGATTGGCCCGCTCCTGGGGAGTCATCGAGAGGATGATCGCCTGCACGCGGTCGAGCTCGGACTCGTCGACGTCGGCGTTCTTCAGCTGCTTCATCGCCCCCATCCCCGGCAGCATCCCGATGATCCCGCTCAGCGGGCCCATTTTCCGGACCTGTTTCATCTGCTTGAGGAAGTCGTCGAGGGTGAACTGGTCGCGCCGCATTTTCTCCTGCAGCTCCTCGGCTTCGTCCTCGTCGACCTGCTGCTCGGCTTTCTCGATCAGGCTGAGGACGTCGCCCATACCGAGGATCCGCTGCGCCATGCGGTCGGGGTGGAACTTGTCGAAGTCCTCGATTTTCTCACCGGTCGAGGCGAAGAGGATCGGCTTGCCGGTGACGGCTTTGACCGAGAGCGCGGCGCCGCCGCGGGCATCGCCGTCGAGCTTGGTCATCACCACGCCGTCGAACTCGGCCACCTCGGCGAAGGATTCGGCGACGCCGACGGCATCCTGGCCGGTCATCGCGTCGACGACGAGGAGGACGTCGTGCGGGCGGGTCTTCTTGCGGATATTGCCCAGCTCGGCCATCAGGTCCTGGTCGATGTGGAGGCGGCCGGCGGTGTCGACGATCAGCACGTCGCGGCGATCGGCCTGGGCCTGCTCCAGCGCCCAGGTGGCGATCTCGACCGGGTCGGCCTCGGTGCCGCGCTCGTAGACGTGGGCGCCGGCGCGGCCGCCCATCGTCACCAGCTGCTCGACCGCGGCGGGCCGGTAGACGTCGCAGGCGGCGAGGGCGACGTCCTTGCCCTGCTTGCCGAAGAACTGGGCGAGCTTGGCGCAGGCCGTCGTCTTACCGGAGCCCTGCAGGCCCGCCATCAGGATCACGGTCGGTCCGCTGGAGGCCATCGCCAGCTCCGAGCCGGTGCCTCCCATCAGCGAGGCCAGCTCCTCGTTGACGATCTTCACCACCTGCTGGCCCGGATCGAGGCTCTCCAGCACGTCGGAGCCGAGGCAGCGCTCCTTCAGCGTCTTGGTGAAGGCTTTGACGACTTTGAAGTTGACGTCGGCCTCGAGCAGGGCGAGGCGGATCTCGCGCATCGCCGAGTCGACGTCGGACTCGCTCAACGTGCCGCGCGAGCGGACCTCGGAGAGGGTCGACTGCAGTCGTTCGGATAGCTGGTCGAACATGTCCGAGCAGCTTAGAGGGAGGCTGCGCTACTCGGCCAGAAGCGCGCTGGCGTACTCGGCGGGGTCGAAGGGGCGCAGGTCCTCGAGCGTCTCGCCGACGCCGATCAGCTTCACCGGGATGCCGAGGTCGGAGGAGATCGCCAGGGCGATGCCGCCGCGGGCGGTGCCGTCGAGCTTGGTGAGGACGACGCCGTCGACCTCCACCGCCTCGGAAAAGACCTTGGCCTGGCGCAGGCCGTTCTGGCCGGTGGTGGCGTCGATCGAGATCAGCGTCTCGTGCGGGGCCTCGGGGATTTGCTTCTGAATCACCCGCCGGATCTTCGTCAGCTCGTCCATCAGATTCGACTGGGTATGGAGGCGGCCGGCGGTGTCGACGATGACGACGTCGGCACCGCGGGCGCGGGCGGCGTTGATCGCGTCGTAGGCGACGGCGCCGGGGTCGGACCCCGCTTCGCCGCGGACCAGCTCGGCGCCGGCGCGCTCGGCCCAGGTTTCGAGCTGCTCGGCGGCGGCGGCGCGGTAGGTGTCGGCGGCAGCCATCACCACGCTGAGTCCCATCTCCCTGCTCAAGTGCCAGGCGATCTTGCCGATCGTCGTCGTCTTGCCGGTGCCGTTGACCCCGACCATCATCAGCACCGCCGGCTCGGCGCTGAGGTCGATCGGCGCCCGCCCGGTCGAGGCGACCTCGGCGAGGATCTCGATCAACCGGTCCCGCACCGCGACCCCGTCCATCGGCACCGCCCCGGACTCGACCTCCTGCTCCAGCCGCTCGACCACCGCGGCGGTGGTCGGTGCCCCGACGTCGGCGAGGATCAGCGCCTCCTCGAGCAACTCCCAGGTCTCGTCGTCAATCCGATCGAAGAGTGAGGCCGAAATCTCCTCGGTAAGCGCCTGCCGGCTTTTAGAAAGACTCTCCCGAAGCCGCTTGAAAACCCCCCGCCGCTCCTCGGGAGCCTCGTCCTCGACAGCAACAGCCGCACCGGGCTGCCGCGTCCCAAGGTCAACAATCTCCTGCCAGCTAGTAGCCACGGCGAAGAACCGTAGCGGCCCGGTTGGGAGGGGCGGGTACCCCTCTCCAGACACTCAACATCGAGCCATTGGCGAGATGTGTCTGGAGAGGGGTACCCGCCCCTCCCCTACGCGACTGCAGACAATCCCGGAGCTTCGCCGTCTTCCTCGTCCTCGGCAACTTCCCGAGGCAGTTTCCGAGAGACCACCTTCGTCACCCCGTCCCCACCCATGCTGACCCCATAAAGCACGTCAGCGGCGTCCATCGTCCGTTTCTGGTGGGTGACGATGACGAACTGCGCCCGATCGGAGAAGCGCCGGATCAGCTGCAGGAAGCGGTCGATGTTGGCGTCGTCGAGGGCGGCCTCGACCTCGTCGAGGATGTAGAAGGGGCACGGCCGGGCGAGGAAGACGGCGAAGACGAAGGCCAGGGCAACGAGTGACTTCTCGCCGCCGGAGAGCAGTTGCAGCTTGCGGGTCGACTTGCCGGCCGGGGTGACCTCGATCTCGACCCCGAGCTCGTCGCGCTCCTCTTCTTCCTCCTCCTCGGGCTCGGCATCGGTGGGGGCCTCCTGCTCGCCAGCGGGCCGCTCCTCGTCGCGGACTGGCCGCAGGCTGACCCGCCGCAGGCGGCCGCGGCCGCCCGGGAAGAGGTGCTCGACCATCTCCTCGAAGTTCTTCGCCGTCGCCTCGAAGGTCTGCTCGAAGGCGCGCTCGATCTCGTCGTCGATGTCGCGGATCAGCGACTCCAGCTCCCGCATCGAGCGCTCGATGTCCTCGCGCTGCGTCTGCAGCGCCTCGACGTGCTCACGCGCCTCGTCGTACTCCTGCTCGGCCAGGGGGTTGACCGGACCGATCTGCGCCCGGCGACGCTCCAGGCGCTCGAGCCGGCGGTCGATCTCGGCCCGCGCCTCGTCGCTCAGAGCCTCCTCGGCGGGCGGAACCTCCTCACCCAACCGCTCGGCGATCGCGGCCAGCTCGCGCTCGGCCTCGGCCCGGCGGTCGCCGAGGTGGGCGGCCTCGACCTCGGCCCGGGTCAGCTCTTCGGAGGTCTCCTTCATCTGCGTCTGCAGCTCGAACTCCTGCTGCGAGCAGGCGCGCAGCTCCTCGGCGATCTCGTCGCCGTCGTCCTGGCCGCCGACGACCTTGCGCTCGATCGTCCCGACCCGCTCGCGGATCGCGGCTCCGGCGGCCTCCGCCGCGGCGCGGGCGGCACGCACGGCGTCGAGCAGATCCTCGCCGGCGGCCACGCGGGCGCGGAGCGCCTCGCGGTGGCGCTCGCCGAGCAGGCCCTCGGCACGGCGCGCGTGCCGGGAGGCGCGCTCGGCGCCGGCCCGGACGTCGGCCAACGCCGACTCGCGCGCCGACTCGGCGGCGTCGGCGGAGCGGGCGACGTCGAAGCCCTCGCCAGCGGTCCGCAGCCCGGTCTCGATCTCGCCCAGCTCCTCTTCCAGCTTTCGCGCCCGCTCGCCCGGGGCGGCGCCATCGCCGACGTCGAGCGTCAGCGGCCCGAGTTCGGTGCGCAGCCGCTCCAGGCCCGCCTCCAGCTCCGCCTCGCGGCTGGAGAGGTTGGCGACCCGCACCGCGACCCGCTCCTGCTCGCCGCGCAGCTTCGTCAAGAGGCCCCAGGCCTGGGTGCGCTCGCGGTCGCGGGCGGCGAAGCGCTCCTCGGCGGCCGAGCGCCGCTTCGAGACCTCGGCCAGGCTCGCCTCCAACTTCTCGCGCACCCCGCGGGCCTTCGCCGCGGCCTTTTCCGCCGCCGCCGCACGGTCGGCGCCAAAGCGCAGCTCCTCGGAGACGATCTGCGCCCGCAGTCCCAGCTCCTCGCGCTCGATCCGCGCCCCGAGCTCCGCCGCCTGCGCCTGGCGCTTCAGCGGCCGCAGCCGCGCCCGCGACTCGCGCTCGACGTCGAGGGCGCGATCGAGGTTGTCGCGCGCCGAGCGCAGCTTCAGCTCGGCCCGCCGCCGCCGCTTGCGGTGCTTGCCGAGGCCGGCGGCCTCCTCGACCAGCAGCCGCCGCTCGCGCGGCTTCGAATGGACGATGGTCTCAACCCGACCCTGGCTGATCACCGAGTGCATCTCGCGGCCGAGGTTGGTGTCGGAGAGGACGTCGGTGACGTCGGAGAGCCGGCAGCGGGCGCCGTTCAACCGGTAGCCGCTGTCGCCGGCGCGGTCCAGCCGTCGCTCGATCGCGATCTCGGAGAACTCGGTGGCGGCCCGGCCTTCGGAGTTGTCGATCGTCACCTCGACCTCGGCGGCGCGTCGCTGGCCGACGTTCTTGCCGCCGGCGGAGATCACGTCCTGCATCGAGGCGCCGCGGATCGCGCCGGGGCTCTGCTCGCCGAGCGCCCAGAGGACGGCGTCGGTGATGTTGCTCTTGCCGGAGCCGTTCGGGCCGACGATGACGCTGACCCCGGGCGAGAACTCCAGGGTCGTGCGCTCGGGGAAGGACTTGAAGCCCTTCATCGAGATCGACTTCAGGTACATGCGGGCATACCTCGCATCGCCCAAAGGCTCCCGGTCGAATCGGACGCGACGCCGGCTGGATTAATCCCCAAGATGCGCGAATGCCTCCTCGGCGGCGATCTGCTCGGCCGCCTTCTTGCTCCGCCCTTTCCCCGTCCCGACCCGCTCGGAGTCGACGATCGCGGCCACCTCGAAGGTTCGCCGGTGCGGGGGTCCCGTCGCCGCGGTCACCTCGTAGGTTACGCGCGCCCCGCGCTGGGCCAAGAGCTCCTGCAGAGCGGACTTGAAGTCGATCCGAGTCTCGGCGGCGAGCTCGATCCGCGGCGCGAAGGCCTCGGCGACCGCCACGGCGGTGCGCTCGAAGCCGAAGGCGACGTAACAGGCGCCGATCAGCGCCTCGGTCGCCTCCGGCAGCGGCCGGCCACCGTCGAGGAGCACCGCGGCCGGGATCGCCGTCGCCAGGCCCTCGGGCTCGTTGGCGCTCAGCATCTCCGGCACGCTCAGCTCCATCCCAACCGCGGCGCAGGAGATGCCGCTGACAGCCTGGTTGTGGACCTTGGTCAGCCCGCCGGCGGCGAGCTTCTCGAAGATCTCGAAGGTGCGGGTGGCGACGGCGAGGCCGAGGACGCTGTCGCCGAGGAAGGCAAGCCGCTCGAAGGAGTCGACCCGGCGCTCGGTCCAGGAGGAGTGGGTCAGGGCCTGGCGTCGCAGGTCCTCCGGCAGCTCGTCGATCAGCGCTGCCAGCGCCGCGACGGGTGGATCCGGGTCCGGCGCCACCGGCCTAGGCTGGAGCGTGCGCGAGCACGAAGCCGACGGCGTCGCCGACGGTCTTGATGTGGGTCGCCTGCTCCTCGGAGACGGTGACGCCGTAGTTGTCCTCGAGCTCCATCACCAGCTCGTAGAGGTCGAGCGAGTCGGCGTCGAGATCCTCCTTGAAGCGGGTCCCCTCGTCGATCCGGTCGATCTCGACTTCGAGCTCCTCGGCGAGGTGCTCGCGGACCAGGGTCAGAACTTGGTCGCGGGTCATATCCCGGACTTGTTTATCACGGCGCTCTTACGCCTCGCCGTCGGCGGCGAGGGCGCCGCGTCCCGCGCCGCCCTCGGCCAGGAGCGCCGCCGTGCGGCCCACCGCGTCGACCTCAGCACTCCGAGCGGCGAGGCGGACGGCGTTGGCGATCCCCTCGGCGCCGGAGCTGCCGTGGCCGACGACGGCGATGCCACGCAGACCGAGCAGGATCGCGCCGCCGGTGGTGTCGGGGTGGAGCTCCCGGCGCAGCCCGTTCAGCGCCGGTTTCAGCAGCAGGCCGCCGGCCGCCGCCATCGGGTTGGAGCGGGCGGCGTCGCCGACCGCGGCGGCCACGGTCTTCGCGGTTCCCTCCAGCAGCTTCAGCGCGACGTTGCCGGTGAAGCCGTCGGTGACGACGACGTCGGTCGACGCGGCCGGCAGGTCCCGTCCCTCGACGTTGCCGGCGAAACGGATCCCGCTCGCCCCGCTGAGCAGGCGGTGCGCCTCGACGACCTCCTCGCGCCCCTTGCCCGACTCCTCGCCGACCGTCAGCAGGCCGACGCTGGGATCGTCGACCTCCAGCACGGCGTGGCTGAAGGCGGCGCCGAGGAAGGCGAACTGGACCAGGTGCTGGGCCCGAACCTCGACGTTGGCGCCGACGTCGAGGAAGAGGACGGGTTTGCCGGGGATCGGGAGCTGGACCGCGAGCGCCGGCCGCCGTACGCCCTCGAGCCGGCGCAGGCCAAAGGTGGCGGCGGCCATCGCCGCCCCGGTCGAGCCGCAGGAGACCAGCGCCGCGGAGTGGCCGTCGGCGACGTCGCGGGCGGCGCGCACGACGGAGGCCTCCTTCTTGGCGCGCACCGCCGGCACCGGCTCCTCCTCGTTGCCGATCTGCTCAGTGGTGTCGACGACCTCGACTCCGGCGACGCCGTCGAGCCCGAGCGCGCGCCGCGGGCCGAAGACACGGACGCCGATGCCGTCGGCGGCGGCGAGACGGGCGGCGGCCGCGAGCACGTCGAATCCCTGCTCAGCCCCGTAGCCGTCGAGGGCCACGGTCACCGCGCGGTCCCCCGCCACGACTTACTCGTGAGCGTGAGGCGCCGAGGGATCGGCGATCCGCTGCGCGACGACCTCGCGCCCGGCGTAGGTCCCACAGGTGGGGCAGACCCGATGCGGCAGCCGCGGGCTGTGACAGCGCGGGCAGTTGTTCAAATTGGGCTTGCCAGCCTTGTGGTTGGCGCGACGCTTGTCGCGTCGGGCGCTGGAAGTTCTCTTCTTAGGGACGGCCATGGGACGCGGGATAGTAGCGAGCCGGCGGTCCCGGACGTGTGCTCAATACACGGCTCTTACTACGGCTAGGTCGTCGGCGGTCCAAGTGACCGTTCCTCCGGTCCATGCTGCTAGGTCCGCGGCGGTCTCTGGGAAGTCGTAGTCCTCGTCGATCGGGGCGATCTGGGTGTCGGCTCTGACGACGTCCCCGATCACGAAGGAGCGGGCTTGCTCGCGGACTTGGCGGAAGAGGTTCTTCTTCTGCTCGCTGCGGAGGTGGTGGATCGAGAGGACGCCGATGACGAGATCCCAGGGGCCGTCGGGGAGCGGGTCCTCGATCCGCGCCAGCTGCACGTCGTCATAGTTCTCGCGGGCGCGGAAGACCATGTCGGGGCTGGCGTCGAGGCCGATCACCCAGCTGTCCGGGTAGGCCTCGATCAGGCGCCGGGTCGTCTCCCCCGTCCCCATCCCCAGCTCCAGGACCCGCTCGGGTGGGAACGGGATCGCGGCGATAGCCTGCTCCTGCAGCTCGTCGTAGCGGGGGACCTCGGAGCGGATCAGCTCCGAGTAGGTGTCTGGTTTCCAGTGGAATCGGCCCATCTCGTAACCTCGTCGGGAAGGCAGCATCGTACGGCTCGACCGGTCCCCGACGCAGTGGAGGTGTGGAGATGGCGCAGGCGCCGCAGACGATCATCGATCTATCGCGCCTCTCGCTGGCTCACGGCGAGGGCAAGCGGCTGGAAGTCCCGGTCGCGCTCGAGCCCTTCGAGCTGGCCGGCCAGACCTACAAGCCCGAGCCCTGGTCACCCACCGTGCGGCTCGACGTCTCGCGGCCGAGCAGCGGCTTCGCGTTCCGACTCCGCTTCCCGGTCCACCTCGAGGGGCCCTGCATGCGCTGCCTCGAGCCGGCGGCGCTCGACCTCGAGGTCGAGGCGCGCGAGGTCGACCAGGCCAGGACGGACGATCCCGAACTGCGCAGCCCCTACGTCTCCGACGACGAGCTCGACATCGGCCGCTGGGCCCACGACGCGACGATCCTCGCCCTCCCCACCCGAATCCTCTGCCGCCCCGACTGCGCCGGCCTCTGCCCCGTCTGCGGCGAGAGCCACAACGACAATCCCCACGAGCACGAGGAAGCCACCGACCCCCGCTGGTCGGCCCTGAAGGACCTGAAACTCGAATAGCGACGCCGGCGCGGTGAGCGCTTCCGAGTTCGAGCACACCCCAGTGGGTCAAATCTCGGTTGCGACTATCGGGGGAGAGTTTTTCGCCTGACCGAACGGAGGTCGAAGGGGAACCCGACCGAATCGTCAACCTCCTCCGCCAAGAACTACTCCACTAGCGCTTGGCTGGAGGGGGCGGGTACTTCCTCGCCAGACACTCAACATCGAGCCATAGCGAGATGTGTCTGGAGAGGGAGTACCCGCCCCCTCCCCGCCCTAGGGCTGCTGGTCGAGCTCGGGCTGCGGCTGATCCTCCTCGCGACCGGCGAGCCGGTCGCGGCCGCGCTGGACGGCGGCGAGGAACTTCTGCAGGTTCACTTCGAGGGTGTTGAGGATCTCGTCGGCGTAGTCCTCGGCGCCGAGGCGGATTTCGCGCTCGCGGGTGCGGGCGTCCTCGACGATCTCGTCGGCGGCGCGCTCGGCCTGCTTGGTGACCTCCTCGTCGGAGATCAGGCGGGCCTGCTGCTCGCGGGCCTCGCGGACGATCCGCTCCGCCTCGCGTTTGGCCTCGGCCAGCATCTCCTGGCGCTCCTTGACGATCCACCGCGCCTGCTTGATCTCCTCGGGGATCGTGGCGCGCATCTGGTCGAGGAGGTCGTAGATCTCCTCGCGGTCCACGCGCACCTGATCCGTCAACGGGACCGGACGGGCGTTGTGAACTACGTCATCGAGCTTGTCTATGAGGACCAGTACGTCCATAAGAGGTTCGTAAGCCTACGTGTATGCGGGGATTTTGGTCAGGATGAAGTTCAACGAGCCATTTTTTGCAAGGCGGCGCCCATCGCGGACGAACTGGTGCCGCACAGCCTACCTGTCGTCCAGGCGTTCTTTCAGCGCGGCTGCGACCGGCGCCGGAACGAGGTCGGAGACGTCGCCTCCGAAGGTGGCCATCTCCTTCACGCCCGTGGACGAGAGGAAGCTGTAGTGGGGCGAGGCGATCACGTAGATGCTCTCGATCCCCGGGTCGAGCTTGCGGTTCAGCTGCGCCATCTCGAACTCGTACTCGAAGTCGGAGATCGCCCGCAGGCCCTTGACGATCGACTTCGCATCGTTGTCGCGGGCGAACTCGACCAGCAGGTTGGCGAAGATCTGGACCTCGACGTTGGGCAGGTCGGCGGTCGCCTCCTCGATGAAAGCCTTCCGCTCCTCGGCGGTGAAGAGCGTCTTCGCCTTGCGGACAGGGTTGTTGACGACACCGACGACCACCCGGTCGAAGACGTTAGAGGTGCGGGTGATGATGTCGACGTGGCCGTTGGTGACCGGGTCGTAGCTGCCCGGGCAGACGACGGTGCCGTTGCGCTGGCTCACTCGGCCTCCCCGTAGATCGAGACGTCGGCGGCACCGTAGCGGCGCCGGCGCAGCGGCGCGAGCGCATCGATCTGCAGCGGCCGGCGGGCACCGCTCTCGACCACGGCGCGCCCCCCCTCGGCGAGGAGCTGGGGCAGGTGGGTGTTGAGATCCTGGGCCACGCGGTCGGCGAGTCTATAAGGGGCGTCGACGAAGACGAGGTCAAAATTCCCCGCAAAGGAGCTGGATGAAACCTCGCGCAGCCAGCGCTCGGCGTCGGCGCGGATCAGCTCGGCGCGGTCGCCGAGGCCGAGGCGCTGCACGTTGCCGAGCGCGGGGCGGGTGTCGCGGTCGACGAGGACGGCGTTCGCGGCGCCGCGCGAGAGCGCCTCGATCGCCAGCGCCCCGGTGCCGCAATAGAGGTCGAGGACCCGGGCGCCCTCGACCCGGTCGCCGAGCGCCGAGAAGATCGCCTCGCGGACGCGGTCGGAAGTCGGGCGCACCTTCCAGCCGCGCGGCGCGACCAGGCGCTGGCCTTTGAGCTCGCCGGCGATGACTCTCATCCCCGCAACCTATTCGGCGTTCGTCCTCAGACCGGTATGTCCGTCCCAAAGACGAACGCCGCTAGAGGGGAATCGGGTCGGCCGCGCCGGTGCCGAAGCGGCGGCGGGCCGCGTCGAGCAGCGGACCGAGGGCGGGGTCGGAGAGGGAACCGTGGCGGCGCAGCAGGTCCAGCACCTCGTCGCGGGCGGCGCGCAGGATCGCGTCGTCGTCGGGGAGCTTGGCGACGGCGAAGCGCGGCAGGCCCGACTGGCGGGTGCCGAGGATCTCGCCCTCGCCGCGGAGGCTGAGGTCGACGTCGGCGAGCCGGAAGCCGTCGCCGGTCTCGACCACCGCCCCCAGCCGCTTCCGCGCCAGCTCGCCCATCTCTTCGGCGAACAGCAAGCACTGGCTCGGGTGCTCGCCGCGTCCGACCCGGCCCCGCAGCTGGTGCAGCTGGGAGACACCGAAGCGCTCGGCGCCCTCGATGATCATCACCGTCGCGTTGCCGACGTCGATCCCAACCTCGATCACCGTGGTCGAGACGAGCACGTCGGTCTCGTGGGCAGCGAAGGCGCGCATCGCCTCGGCCTTCTCGGCCGAGTGCATCTGGCCGTGCAGGAGGCCGACGCGGAACTCGCGCAACTCGCCCGCCCGCAACCGCTCCGCCTCGACCTCGGCCGCCTTCCCCGGCTGTTTCTCGGACTCGGTCACCAGCGGGCAGACGACGAATGCCTGGCGGCCCTCGCGCAGCCGCCGCCGCAGGAACTCGAAGGCTTCCCCGCGCTGCTCCTCCTCCACCAGGCGCGTGTCGACCGGCTGGCGGCCGGCGGGCAGCTCGTGCAGCGTCGTGGTGTCCAGGTCGCCGTAGGCGGTGAGCGAGAGCGTGCGCGGGATCGGCGTCGCGGTCATGTGGAGGACGTGGGGCGCCATCCCCTCCACCCCCTTCTCGTCGAGGGCCCGCCGCTGGGAGACGCCGAAACGGTGCTGCTCGTCGACGACGACGAGGCCGAGGCGGGCGAAGCGGACCGTCGGCTCGATCAGGGCGTGAGTCCCCACGAGGAGGCCGAGCTCCCCGCTCGCGAGCCGCTCGAGCGCCTCGCGCCGGCGCGGCGCCGGAGTCGATCCGGTCAGCAGCGCGAACGGGGTCGCCTCTTCGGCGAGCAGGCGGCCGAGGGTGATCGCGTGCTGGTCGGCCAGCGTCTCCGTGGGCGCCATCAACGCCGCCTGGTAGCCGGCTTCCAGGGCCCGCAGCATCGAGTAGACGGCCACGACCGTCTTGCCCGACCCCACCTCGCCCATCAGCAGCCGCTGCATCGGCTCGCCGGAGTCGAGGTCGCCCTCGATCTCGTCGAAAGCCCCGAGCTGGTCGCCGGTCGGCTCGAACGGCAGGGAATCGAGCCAGCGGGCGACGAGGGCCCCCGGCTCGCCGAAGCGGGGCGCGGGGCGGGCCGTGCGGTGGGTGCGCTTGCGGGTCGCCAGCAGCGCCTGGTGAAGAAACAGCTCTTCGAAGCCGAGGCGCTCGCGGGCCTCCTCGACGTCCTCGACCGACGCCGGCAGCTGAACCGCTCGCAGGGCGTCTCCCACGCCCGCCAGCCTCCGCCGCGCCCGCAGCTCCGCCGGCAGCCCCTCGATCGCGTTCGACGCCCACCCCACCGCCTGCTCGATCCATGCCCGGATCTGCTGCGCGCGGAGGTTCTCGGTCGCCCGGTGAACCGGTGACATCTCCGCCTCCTCCGAGGGGGCCTGCGATCCGGCGCTCGCCATCTCCCATTCCCGGACCGCGAAGCCCTTGCCAGAGAATTTGCCGGTCATCAGCAGCCCCGTGCCGGGGGTGAGTTTGGAAGCCACCCAGGGCTGGTTGAACCAGGTGGCCCTCACATGGCCCGTGGAGTCCCCCACTTTGGCGGACACCATTCGCAGGCGGCCCCTGCGGAATGGCCGGGGTTGAGATCCCTGCACCTCGACCAGGACGGTCGCGGTCTCGCCGGGCTCGAGGGACCCGAGCTCTCTGATCCTCAGGTCGCGGTGTCGTCTCGGGATGTGAAAGAGGAGGTCGCCGATGTTGCGCAGGCCGGCATCGGCGGCGGCCGCGGCGGTTTTCGGGCCAACGCCCGCGAGCGCGCCGAGACCCTGGTCGAGGACGGAGGGGCGGGGCCAGTGGACCGGGGCGTTCAGCAGCTCGCCGCGCCCCAGCTCCCGCTCGCCGGCAAAGGACCGCACTACTGGGCGGCCAGCAGCCACCACCAGCTCGGCTGTCCCCCCTCGTGCGTCTCGACCTCGACGCCGTCGGGCATGTGGGTGTCGAGCTCGGCGAGCGGAATCGGCGCCCCCTCGCCGGCGATCAGGGTGACGATCTCGGCACCGGCGGCGAGGTGCTCCAGGGTCTCGGTCAGGGTCGAGCCCGCCCCGCCCCAGGCGACGATCCCGCCCTCGGCGAAGCCAACCGCGTCGCCCTTCTTGAAGCGTCCCTGGGCGTCGTCGCGGGCCGCCGGCGCGACGCCGCCGGTGGCGAGCCCGCCGAGCGACTCCTCCAGCCGCTCGGCGTTCTCGCTCATCGGCGCCACGGAGTCGAGCTCGACCAGCGCCAGCAGGCTCGCCTGCTGCGAGGTCGCCGCCACCACCCGGGCCGGCTTCTCGGAGAGCTCGCAGGCGCGCTCGGCGGCCATGATCACGTTCGAGGAGCTGGGCAGGACCAGGACCTCCTCGGCGGCGACACTGTGGATCCCGGCGAGCAGCTCGTAGGTGGAGGGGTTGAGGGTCTCGCCGCCGGGGACGACGTGGGCGCCGAGCTCGCCGAAGAGGCGCTGCAGGCCGTCGCCGGCGGCCACCGCGACCACTCCGGTGCGGCCGCCGAGGCGGGCGTCGCGCTCGGCCATCTGCTCGCGCATGTCGGCGACATCGAGGTTGGTCACCTCGCCGACCCCGTCGAAGACGGCGACCGCGGTCTCGGGCTCGTCGGTGTGGACGTGGACCTTGAGGGTGACGTCGTCGCCGACGACCAGAACCGAGTCGCCGAGCTTCTCCAGGCGGGGGAGGTACTCGCGGTTACCGAGGCCGCTGCCGGAGACGATGAAGTTGGTGCAGTAGCGGTAGCGGCTGTCCTCGTGGTGGGGCAGGCTGCGCCGCGGCGGCTCGTGATGCTGGACCTCGGGCACCTCGGCCCCGTCACCACGGAGGCCGGCGACGACGCCGGCGAGGATCAGGACGAGGCCATGGCCGCCGGCGTCGACGACGCCGGACTCGCGCAGCACCTCGAGCTGCTCGGGGGTGCGGGCGACGGCGCGCTCGCCGTCGGCGATCGCCCGCTCGAGGACCTCGGCGAGCACCGCGTCCTGCTCCTCTTCTGAGACGTCGCGGCCGAGCCGCTGCTTCTCCTGGTCGAGGTGGGCGAGCTGACGGGAGAGCGAGTGGGCCATCTCGCGGAAGACGGTCAGCATCGTCCCCTCGGCCGGGTCGCGGACGGAGTCGTAGGCGGCGTCGGCGGCGCGGGCGAAGGCGGCGGCGACCAAGGTCGGGTCGATCAGCTCGCCGGGGCGGCTGGCCAGCTCCTCGGCGGCGCCGCGGACGATCTGGCTGAGGATCACGCCGGAGTTGCCGCGCGCGCCCATCAGCGCCGCCCGCGCGAGCGCCTGGACCAGCTCGGTGCGGCCGACCTCGTCGACTTCCTGGCCGTCGAGGCGGTCGAGCTCTTCCATCACGGCGCGCATCGTCATCGCCATGTTGTCGCCGGTGTCGCCGTCGGCGACCGGGAAGACGTTGAGGTCGTTGACCTCCTGGCGGCGGGCCTCCAGAGAGGCATAGGCAGAGCTGACCACCCGGCGGAAGCGGGCAATTTGGGTTTCGGGCATCCACCCAGAATCTAGCCTCCGGCCGCGACGTGAGCACAATCACTTCAACCCGCTGGCCTCATTGGTACGGTCCGCGACCCAATGAGACGTTTCGCCACTTGGACCACCGGCCACCGCGCGGTGGTGATCATCAGCTGGATCGTCGCCCTGGTCGGGTTCGGCATGCTCGCCGGCTCGGTGGGGTCGGACTTCACCGAAGAATTCAGCCTGCCGAGCTCCGATTCCAAGGACGCCCTCGACCTGCTCGAAAACCGCTTCCCCGCGCAGGCGGGCGACACGGTGCAGATTGTTTACAAGGCGGAAACGGGGGTCGAGTCGCCGGCGGTCAAGCGCGAGATGGAGGCGGTCTTCACCAAGGTCGAAGGCCTGCCGCACGTCAGCGAAGTCGCCAGCCCCTACGAAGGGGGCGGCGCCGGTGCGGTCAGCGACGACGGCGAGATCGCCTACGCGACGGCCCAGTTCAACGTCACCACCGACAAGCTGAACGACGGCGAAGTCAAGGAGATCATGGACACCGCCCGGGACGCGGGCGGCGACGGGCTCCAGGTCGAGGTCGGCGGCTCGCCGGCGGAGGAAGTCCGAGGCGAAGAAGAAGAAGGCGGCTCGGAGATGATCGGCGTGCTCGCCGCCATCGTGGTGCTGCTGATCAGCTTCGGCTCGGTCGTCGCGATGGGGCTGCCGATCATCACCGCGCTGTTCGCCCTCGGGGTCGGAATCAGCGGCATCACCCTCTTCACCCACGTCTTCGACACGGCCGAGTTCGCACCGCAGTTGGCCTTCATGATCGGGCTCGGGGTCGGGGTCGATTACGCCCTCTTCATCCTCACCCGCTTCCGCAACGGCCTCGACGAGGGAATGGAGAAGCGCGAGGCGGCGATCGCGGCGGTCGACACCGCCGGCCGCGCGGTGCTCTTTGCCGGGATCACGGTGATCATCTCGCTGATGGGGATGCTGCTGCTCGGTCTCCCCTTCCTCTACGGGGTTGCGACCGCGGCGGCGATTGCCGTCCTGTTCACGATGATCGCGGCGCTGACCCTGCTGCCGGCGCTGCTGACGATCGCCGGCAACTGGGTCAACCGGCTGCGCATCCCCGGCCTCGGCGGCGGAGCCCGCAGCATCGACGAGAACAGCTGGTGGTTCCGCTGGAGCCGCCGTATCCAGCGTCGGCCCTGGGTCGCGTTGCTGCTCTCCGGCGCCCTGTTGCTGGCCCTCTGCATCCCCACCCTCTCGCTGCGGCTGGGAACCAACGACGCCGGCACCGATCCGGCCGGAACGACCACGCGGGAAGCGTACGACCTGCTCGCCGAGGGCTTCGGGCCCGGCTTCAACGGCCCATTCCAGATTGTCGCGTCGCTGCCCGAGAAGGGCGACGACGAATCCCTGCAGGAGCTGCGCACCGAGTTGAAGTCCGAAGTAGGCGTAGAAGCGGTGACCGACGTCAGCCTCAACCCGAACGAAACGGTCGGCGTCTTCCAGCTCTACCCGACGAGCTCGCCTCAGGACGAAGAGACGACCGAACTCCTCGATCGCATCCGCAACGACGTGATCCCGCCGGTGGAGGAATCCACTGGCGCCCAGATCCACGTCGGCGGCATCAACGCGATCTTCGAGGACTTCGGCAACGCGATCGCCGACAAGCTGCCCCTCTTCATCGGCGTCGTCGTCCTCCTCTCGGCGCTGCTGCTGATGATCGTCTTCCGCTCCATCTGGGTGCCGCTGAAGGCGGTGCTGATGAACCTGCTCTCGATCGGGGCCGCCTTCGGGCTGATCGTCGCCGTCTTCCAGTGGGGCTGGGGCGCGAGCCTGATCGGCGTCGACGCGACCGGACCGATCATCTCGTTCTTCCCGATCTTTCTCTTCTCGATCATCTTCGGGCTCTCGATGGACTACGAGGTCTTCCTGATGTCGCGGATCCACGAGGAGTGGGAGCACAGCAAGGACGCGACCGAATCGGTCACCCGCGGCCTCGCCCTGACCGGCCGCGTGATCACCGCAGCGGCGGCGATCATGGTCACCGTCTTCCTCTCCTTCATGATCGGCGAAGACCGGATCATCAAACTCTTCGGCCTCGGGCTCGCCTCGGCGGTCTTCATCGACGCCGTGATCATTCGCTCGGTCCTCGTGCCGGCGGTGATGCAACTGCTCGACGCCCGCGCCTGGTGGTTCCCCGACTGGCTCGACCGGATTCTTCCGCGCCTGCACGTGGAGCCCGCGGAGGGCGACCCCGCGCCGACGGGCGAGTTCGCCGCGGTCAACCCGGCGACGAGCGAGTCAGACCGCTAGCGGCGCGCCGAGCGCCTGTGCCACGTCTGCCGCGACGCGCTCGGGCACGGCTTCGAGCTGGCGGTCGGTGAAGCGCAGGACCGTGAAGCCGGCCGCACGCAGCTCCAAATCGCGCTCGCCGTCGGCGTAGAAGGCGGCCGAGCCGCGGTGGTAGGTCCAGGAGTCGGTTTCGACCACGAGGCGCTGGGCGCGCCAGAGGAAGTCGACTTCGAAGCGGCCGATCTTGACGTTGACCTCGGGATGCGGGAGGCCGTTGTGGTGGACGAGGGCGAGGAAGAGGGCCTCGAGATCCGAACGGGTGCGGTCGGTCTCAATGCCTTCGAGGCGGTGGCCCTTCATCTCGGCTTGGCGGATGGCTCGGCGAATCAGGTGCGGCGGGAGGTAGTTCGAGGCGCGGAGGTCTTCGAGGGTGCGGGGGACGGTGGTGACGGGGATGTTGTGGCGGTGGGTGGTCAGGAGCCTTCCCCGTCGCCCTCCTCTACCTGGCAAGGAGGAGGGCGACGGGGAAGGCTCCGCGAGGGACGGGGTGCGGTGGAGGTGGATGCCGGGACGGCGGGTGCGACCCGAGGTGGAGGGGGTCGCGATGTGAACAGGACCGTCGAGGGGGCGCAGTAGCTCCCAGAGGACCGCGGCGGAGCCGTGGCTGAGGGCGGCACCCTCCCCGCAGGCGAGGACGGCAGCCATGAAGCGGCCGTGGAGGGATAGGCCGCGGTGTCCCACGGCGTAGACGCCGCGGTGGATGCGGTGAAGTTGGCCACGAGCGGCGCGATTGCGTATCGCCCTCGCCCCCAGCCCTGCGTCTTCCATCTGTTGCCGCGTCACCACGCCGTGTTGGCGCACGGCGATTCCGGCGACCGCAGAATCGGGCGTGTCGAGTTTTTGACCCACGTGGGCGCGTAAGTCGACAGGACGCGAATCTCGCCCCCCTTACGCCGCGTTTTTCTACCTCTCAGCGCTGCTTGGGCGGCAGCGAAGCCGCGTAATCGGCGCCCGCGTCGACCCACGCGGCCAAGTCCTCGTCGCTCGCCGTGCGCTGTGGGTCGACGTAGACCATCTTCTTCATCGGTTTGCCGGTGAAGTCCATCGGGCGGGTGTGCGGCTCGCGCAGCGCCTGCTCGGCATCGGCGGGATCGAGGCGGACCATCAGATCCTCGCCGATCACGCCCACCGCCATGTTGCCGGCGAGCATGAAGGCGATGCCGCCGAACATCTTGCGCTCGGTTACCTCGGCGCGAGCAGCGAGGGCGTCGCGAATGCGGTCGGCGAGGGCTTCGTCGAAGGCCATGGGTTGAGGTTAGGGCGGTTGAGGGGGGCACGACCGGCCTTCCCTTCGTAACTCGCGTGGACGAGGTTTACGGCAAACCCCGAGCCGGCCAGGGGCACGTTTGAGCGACCGGGAAAATCGGCCCTGAGGTTGCCGGTCCAGCGGTTGGCGGGGCTGGCGTCGCGATGAAAGAGGCCCGTGCCGGCAAATGGGGCGGGCGGGGAAAGCACCGCCTTGCGTAGCTGGGGGTCGAAATGAAATGCCCCAGACGGGTACGTGGCGGCGACTTCGCGGAAGATCGCGATCCGGCCACGCTGCTCGTCGGTCGAGGCGCTGACGTGCACACGAGCCCCAGGGCGGTTCTGGTTTACCTGCAGAGCGACGCGTTTGGCGCGCGCCTTGCTCCGCACCAACAGAGCGGCGCCAGGGAAGCCCTCCCCGCGCCCTTCACCGGATCCGGCGCAGATGAAATCGATGAACGGGTGCAGCGAGAGGCGAGCGCTTTCGGCATGGACCTCGGTGAACCCCTCCTCGCCATGGAAGTCGATCGCGCCGATGTAGGCGCCCTTCTCGTAACGCACCCGCTGCCGCGAATCGCAGACGGGATGATCCACCCCCTTTTCGCCGCTCGGCTGGAAGGAAACGTCGATCGCCCCGAAGGCGCCGAGGTCGGCGACGACACGCACATCGGTCACCTTGGCCGGAGCGAAGTAGGTGACGGCCTCCCTCTTACGTCCAACGAGAATCAGGATCTGACCGTGCCGGTAGCCCTTGCCGGAGGCCGCCCAAACGACCATCCGGTACCCGTTGCTCGCCTTCAGATTGAAGGCGTTGAACGCCCCGGTGTCGGGTTCGCCTTGAGCCACGGCAGCGGGCGCGAGCGTCCCACCCAGGGCCGCCACGAACAGACACAGCGCCACGAATTTGCTCCAGCGGCCCCCCACCATTCGGCGATCCTATGCAAGGAAGGCACAGCCCCGCGAAGCGAATCTGATTCGATAGCCGCCCATGGCTGTCAGCGCCCAATACAGCGTCACGATCCGCGTCGAGCTCGACGCGCGGAAAGAGCCCCTCGGGCGGCTCACCGCGGCGATCGCCGAGGCGGGCGGGCAGCTGCAGGGCGTCGATCTCGTCCCCGGCGCCGGGCCCGAGGGCAAACGGGTGCGCGAGTTCACGATCGACGCCACCGACCGCGAGCACTGGGAGCGGATCCTGAGGGCGATCGGGTCGACCCGCGGCGCCCGGGTGCTGGACTACGTCGACCGCACGATGCAGATGCACCGGGGCGGCAAGATCGACATGCGCAACAAGTACCCGGTGAAGACCCGCGACGACCTCTCGATGGCCTACACGCCCGGCGTCGCCCGAGTCTGCATGGACATCCACCACGACCGCAGCAAAGCCTTCGAGTACACGATCAAGAAGAACACCGTCGCGGTCGTCTCCGACGGCAGCGCCGTGCTCGGCCTCGGCAACATCGGCCCCGAGGCGGCGATGCCGGTGATGGAGGGCAAGTGCATGCTCTTCAAAGAGTTCGCCGGGGTGGATGCCTTCCCGATCTGCCTCGACACCCAGGACGCCGACGAGATCGTCCGCGCGGTCGAGCTGATGGCCCCGACCTTCGGCGGCATCAACCTCGAGGACATCTCTGCCCCACGCTGCTTCGAGATCGAGGACCGGCTCAAGGAGAGCATTGATATCCCCGTCTTCCACGACGACCAGCACGGCACCGCGGTGGTGACGATGGCGGCGCTGTTCAACGCGCTGAAGATCACCGGCAAACCGATCGAGCAGCTGCGGGTGCTGGTGGTAGGGCTCGGCGCCGCCGGGGTAGCGGTAACGAAGATGATGCTCGCCGCCGGAATCACCCAGATCGTCGGCTGCGACCGCCAGGGCGCGCTCTCGACCAAGCGCGCCGACTACGAATCGGGCGAGATGAACGAGGCCAAGCGCTGGTACGCGGAGACGACCAACCCGGAGCTGATCCAGGGTCAGCCGGACGACGTAATCGAGGGCATGGACATCTTCGTCGGCCTCTCCGGCCCCGGAATCATCCAGCCCGAGTCGCTGGGCAAGATGAACGACGACGCGATCGTCTTCGCGATGGCCAACCCGACGCCCGAGGTGATGCCCGAGGAGGCGGCTCCGTACGTGCGGATCATGGCCACCGGGCGCTCCGACTACCCGAACCAGATCAACAACGTCCTCGCCTTTCCCGGCATCTTTCGCGGCGCCCTCGACGCCGGCGCCCCCAGCATCACCGAGGAGATGAAGCTCGCCGCCGCCCAGGGGATCGCGATGGCGGTCTCCGAGGAGGACCTGGCCGAGGACTACATCATCCCCAGCGTCTTCAATCGCGAAGTCGCCCCAAAGGTCGCCGAAGCGGTGGTCGACGAGGCCAAGCGCGACGGCATCGCCCGGATCGACGAGGAGACCGGGACCTTCGCCACGGTGGAGGCGAAGCAGGGGTGAAGGTTCTCGTCACCGGAGCCAGCGGCACGATCGGCCGGGCACTGTGTGACGCGCTGTTCGCCCGCGGCGATGACGTCGTCGGGCTGACCCGGGACCCGGGCGGAGCGCGTTTGGCCAACCCGCGGGTCACCTGGCACAAGTGGGAGCCGACGCTGGAACGCCCCGACCCGACCGCATTCGAGGGGGTGGACGGCGTCTTCCACCTGCTCGGCGAGCGGATCGACCAGCGCTGGACCGAGGAGGCGAAGGAGCGGATCATGGAGAGCCGCCGCCAGGGAACGCACAACCTCGTGCAGGCGATCGCGGCACTGGAGAATCCGCCGAAGGTGATGGTCAGCCAGTCGGCGGTGGGGATTTACGGCGACCGCGGCGACGAAGAGGTCGACGAGAGCGACGGGCCGGGAACGAGCTTCGACTCCCAGGTCGTGCAGGCATGGGAGGCGGCCGCCCACGAGCTCGACCCCACAGGGGTCCGCCTGGCGATCGCCCGCACCGGGCAGGTGCTCAGCACCGAGGGCGGGATGCTGAAGGAGATGCTGCCGCCGTTCAAGCTCGGGGTCGGTGGCCCGCTTGCCGGCGGCAACCAATACCTAGCCTGGATCCACATCGACGACGAGATCGGAATCCTCCTCTGGGCGCTCGACAACGAGAAAGTCAGCGGCACCATCAACGCCAGCTCACCCAACCCCGCCACCAACAAGGACTTCTCCAAGGCCCTCGCCCGGGCCCTGAACCGCCCCGCGGTAATGCCGGTCCCAGGCCTGGTCCTGGACCTCAAATTCGGCAAAGAGTTCGGCCAGGTCCTCAGAGGTGGAGCGCGGGTAATCCCAAAACGCACGCTCGAACTGGGCTACCAGTTCAGCTTTCCCGCTTTAGACGACGCTCTGCGGGACCTTCTCTAAGCGCTGGCAGGAGGGGCGGAAACCCCCACACCAGACACACAACATAGAG
>Ga0307280_10000024_pt1 | contig 47053 bp, 50 predicted proteins | sample ER_DNA_119_FD_194479 | JGI IMG/M metagenome (GOLD analysis project Ga0307280, IMG submission 194479) | Bulk soil microbial communities from the East River watershed near Crested Butte, Colorado, United States - ER_DNA_119 | ecosystem: Environmental > Terrestrial > Soil > Floodplain | place...
TCGCCGAGCTGGGGATCGGCCGCCTGCGGGAGGTGCAGGAGCGCGTCGCTTCGTGAAGCCTCGCGAACTGACGGCGAAGCAGGTGTTTGTCCTGGCCACCCGCAACCAGCACAAGGTGCGAGAGATGGCCGAGCTCTTGCCGGGTGCCGACCTACGGTCGCTGCCCGACGAGATTCCCTCGCCGCCGGAGACCGGCGACAGCTTCGAGGCCAACGCGCTGATCAAGGCGCGCTCGGCCCATGCCACGACCGGCGAGGCGACGATCGCCGACGACTCCGGGATCGAGGCCGCCGACCTCGGCGGCGCCCCCGGGATCTACTCGGCCCGCTACGCCGGCGAGGGCGCCAGCGACGAGGAGAACCTGGAGAAGCTGCTGCGCGAGGTCGACGCCGGCGGCGGCGAGCGTCGGGCCGCCTACGTCTGCGCGATCGCCCTGATCGACGAGGAGGGGCACGAGTACGTTTTCGAGGCGCGCTGCGAGGGGACGCTGTTGCCTGAGGGGCGCGGCACCGGCGGCTTCGGCTACGACCCCGCTTTCGTTCCCGACGAGACCGGTCACCAGGACCAGCGCACGATGAGCGAGCTCGAGCCCGAGGAGAAGAACGCGATCAGCCACCGCGGCAAGGCGGCGCGGATGCTGGCCCGGCACCTCGGACTGGAGCCTGGGGCGGCGGCATGATCCGCACCAAGAGCGGCGCCGCAGGGCTCTCGATCGCCTCCAACTCGATCCTGATCGCGCTGAAGCTGGCCGCCGGCGCGATCACCGGCTCGATCGCGATCATCACCGAGGCGATCCACTCGCTGATCGACCTCGTCGCCTCGGTCATCGCCTTCATCTCGGTCCGCAAAGCCGACGAGCCCGCCGACGAGGAGCACCTCTACGGCCACGAGAAGGTCGAGAACCTGGCCGCGAACTTCGAGGGCATCTTGATCCTCGTCGGCGCGGCGGTTATCGTCTACGAGGCGACCCACCGCCTCGCCGTCGGCTCCTCGGTCGAAAGCCTGGGGGTCGGCATCGCCGTGATGGGGTTCTCAGTTGTCGCCAACCTCGTCGTCTCCGGCGTCCTCTACCGCCAGGCGCAGGCCCACGAATCCCCGGCCCTGGAGGGCGACGCCGCCCACCTCCGCACCGACGCGATGACCTCGGCCGGCGTCCTCGTCGGCCTCGGCCTCGTCGAGATCACCGGCGCCGCCGCCTTCGACTCGATCACCGCCCTGATCGTCGCCGCGGCAATCGTCTCGGCCGGGATCAACATCATCCGCCGCTCCTCCGGGGCACTCGTCGACGAAGCGCTGCCGGACTCGGAGATGGACCGGATCGAGCAGGCGATCGCCACCGCCCGCACCCCCGACGTCGCCGGCTACCACAAGCTCCGCGCCCGCCGCGCCGGCCGCCGCCGCCATATCGACTTCCACGTCCAGTACCGCTCCGGCACCACCCTGGAGCGGGCCCACGAGCTCGCCCACGAGATGCGCGCCTCGATCGAGGCCGAGATCCCCCAGGCCGAGGTCCTGATCCACGTCGAGCCCGAGACCTCCTATCGCGAGCGGGAAAGCGGCCCCTACCGCTCGGGCTGAAGTCGACTCTTGGACCCCTGTGGGCGCCTAAAGCGACACGCTAGGCCGGCGGCAGCAGGTTCACGCCGGCCGCGAGGCCGACGGCGACGAGCGTGATCGCGTAGCCGGTGTAACCGCTGAAGGCGAAGAGGATCGCGGCGACGGCGCAGATGACCACGGTGGTGATCCAGGAGGCTCGGGCGAGGGTCACGGTCGGTATCTTCGCCGACATGGCCGACGCTTCAACCGCCGCCCCTCCGTCCGGGGAATCCGCGGAGGCGGCGCTCGAGCTCCTCGCCGAGATGTCCCCCGACCTGCGCGGAGCCGCGATCCTCGGTTCTACCGGCGAGGTCCTCGCCGCCACCGGCGAGGAGCGGGAGCGCTGGGGGGAGGACGTGGCCGCCCTCTTCGCCGCCGCCGACGAGGCCGAGGGGGTGCCGGTCGAGCAGGTCCATATCGCCACCGAGCAGGGCGAGGTCTTCGCGATCCGCAACGCCGGCCTGGCGGCGGTCTCGGTGACCGACCGCTTCGCCCTCGCCTCGCTGATGCTCTTCGACCTGCGCTCGACCCTGCGGCAGCTGACGACTCCGAACTTTTCCTCGCCAGAGCGAGGACAACCTCGTAAGGGTGATCGCTGATGCCGGCCAAGCCGCACCGGATCCTCCTCGACCGGGTCTCCGTCTACGCCGACGAGGCGGCCGCCTTCATGCGCCGCCGCCGCGTCGCCCGCCGTCCCTTCGCCCGCCTCTACTACCCGCACGGTCGCAGCGCCGACCATGCCCAGGACTCGCGCGCCGGCGCCGAGCTCTTCGTCGCCGCCGGGCGCCTGATCGAGGTCGCCGGGAAGAAGCAGAAGCGATGAGCGCGCTGATCGACCAGGCGGTCGCCGAGCGGGTGTTGCGGCGCGCTCTAGCCAACGGCGGCCGCTTTGCCGAGGTCTTCGCCGAACGCCGCCGGGGACAGACGCTGGCGATCGACGAGCGGCGGATCGAGTCGGTCCAGTCGGGCGCCGAGGAGGGCGCCGGCGTCCGCGTCGTCGACGGCAACACCACCTACTTCGCCCACGTCGACGGGCTCGACCCGGCCGACATCGAGCGAGCGGCCGACGAAGCCGCCGCCGCGCTCCGCGCCGAGCGCAGCGAGCCGCGGCCCCTCCGGGCGCGCGAGGCGACGCCTCTGCCGATCGAGCTCCGCCCCGAAGACGTGCCCGCCGAGCGCAAGGCCGAGCTGCTGCGCGAGCTCGACGAGCGGGGCCGCGCCAGGGGCGGCGATATCGCCCAGCTGAACGCCTCCTATGGGGAGGCGCGGCGCGAGGTCGCGATCGCCAACTCCGAGGGGCTCTTCAGCGGCGACGATCGCACCCGGGTGCGGATCGGCGTCCAGGCGGTCGCCCGCCGCGACGCCACGGTCGAGACTGGGGCCGAGACCCTCGGCGCCCACCGCGGCTTCGAGCTGCTCGAAGACGACCCCGGCCAGATCGCTGAGCAGGCCGCGGCCAAGGCGCTGACCCTGCTCGACGCGGTCCCCGCTCCGTCGGGCTCGATGCCGGTCGTGGTCGGCGGCGGTTTCGGCGGTGTCCTCTTCCACGAGATGACCGGTCACGGGCTCGAGGCCGACCACATCCAGAAGGGCGCCAGCGTCTACGTCGGCAAGCTCGGCGAGCGGGTCGCCGAGCCGCTGCTGAACGCCTACGACGACGGCCGCCTGCCGGGGGAGTGGGGCAGCGACGCGATCGACGACGAGGGGCAGCCGACGCAGAAGACGCAGGTGATCGAGTCCGGCCGCCTCACCTCCTACCTCTACGACCGCCTCACCGCCGAGCGCGACGGCGTCGCCTCGACCGGCAACGGCCGCCGAGAGAGCTTCCGCGAGCTGCCGATCCCGCGCATGACCAACACCTACATCGCCCCCGGCGACGCCACCCCCGAGCAGCTGATCGCCGAGGTCGAGCGCGGCTTCTACGCGGTCTCCTTCGGCGGCGGCCAGGTCGACCCCGCGACCGGCGATTTCGTCTTCGGCGTCTCCGAGGGCTACCTGATCGAGAACGGCGAGGTCACCAGCCCCTGCCGCGGCGCGACCCTGATCGGCAACTGCCTCGACGCCCTCGCCGCGATCGACGCGGTCGCCGACGACTTCTTCATGAAGACGGGGATCTGCGGCAAGGGCGGCCAGAAAGTCCCGGTCGGCACGGGCCAGGGTCACGTCCGGGTGCGGGCGATGACGGTCGGGGGGACCGAGAGATGACAGGGGAGCGTTTGACGGCAGCGGGAGCGTTTGATGACTGAGCTGAGCGCGGTTGCGCGCCGCGCGGTCGAGGCCGCGACCGGCGCCGGGGCCAGCGACGCCGAGGCCTACGTCTCCCGCGAGGCGGGCCGCACGGTGCGCGTCCACGGCGGCGAGGTCGAGAGCCTGACCGCGGCGTCGCAGTCCGGGGTCGGGATCCGCGCCTGGAGCGGCCACCGCGTCGGCTACGCCTACGGGACCGACCTCTCCGAGGCGGGGGTCGCGGCGATCGCCGCCCGCGCCGCGGAAGCGGCAGCGGTCGCCGACGAGGACGAGTTCGCGACGCCACCCCGGCCCTCGGAGGTCGAGGCGCTGGCGGGACTGAGTGACCCCTCCATCGCCGAATGGGAGACGCCGCGCGTCGTCGACCTCGCCCTCGCCGTCGAGCGCACGGCGCTGGAGTCGGACCCGCGGCTGGTCGGCGTCGAGGTCGCCGTCTACGCCGACGCCGACGAGCAGGTGGCGATCGCCTCCTCCAACGGGGTCGCCGGCGAGTACGAGTCCTCCAGCTGTTACGCCTACCTGCAGGCGCTGGCCGAAGGCGAGGGCGCCCGCGAGACTGGTCTCGGCTTCGGGCTGGCCCGCGGCCCGCGCGGCCTCGACCCGGAGGCGATCGGCGCCGAGGCGGCCGAACGGGCGCTGGCGATGATCGGCGCCGGCAAGCCCACCTCGCGCTCCTGCCCCGTCGTCCTCGACGAGACCGTCGCCGCCAGCTTCGCCGGCCTGATCGGGGGCGGCCTCGGCGCCAAAGCCGTGCAGCGGGGGCGCTCGCCCTTCGCCGGCCGCCTCGACGAGGTCGTTGCCAGCGAGGCCTTCGCACTCCACGACGACGGCCGCGACCCGCAGGGGCCAGCCTCGGCTCCGTTCGACGCCGAGGGCGTCCCCCGGCGCCGCACCGCGCTGATCGAGGGCGGCCGCCTGCGCTCCTACCTCTACGACACCTACACCGCCAACCGCGAGGCCGTCTCCTCGACGGGCTCGGCGGCGCGGCAGGGGTATCGGTCGCTGCCCTCGGTCTCGGCGTCGAACCTGATGGTCGCCCCCGGCGCCCTCTCCTTCGAGGAGCTGCTGGCGGCGGCCGGGGACGGGGTGTACGTCACCGACGTCGCCGGCCTGCACTCCGGCGTCAACCCCGTCACCGGCGTCTTCTCGGTCGGCGCCTCGGGCCGGATCGTCCGCGACGGAGCCCTGGCCGAGCCGGTTCGCGAGTTCACGATTGCCGGCGAGCTGGTGGCGATGCTCGGCGCCGTCAGCGCCGCCGGCGCGGAGACCCGCTGGGTTCCTTTCGGCGGGTCGGTCAGCACTCCGCCGCTGCTTGTCGCCGAGATGGCGATCAGCGGTTCGTGACATTTGGCTCCATAGCGCAAGTTCTTACGCCGTGGCCACTGTTAGATTGCGGCCGTCTTCAAACCCCCGAGGAGGAATTCCGACGTGACCAAGGCTGAGTTTCTGGATCAACTTGCAGGCGACGAGCGCCTCGGCAGCAAAAAAGCTGCCAGCGACGCTGTCGACGCTGTTCTCGAGACGATCACCGGTGCTCTGAGCAAAGGCGAGGAGGTCGCCTTCACCGGCTTCGGCAAATTCCACGTCGCCGAGCGTGGCCCGCGACAGGGCGTCAACCCGCGCACCGGCGAAAGGATCACGATCCCGGGCGGCAAAGTTCCCCGCTTCTCCGCCGGCTCGGCCTTGAAGACCAAGGTCAAGGGCGGCTGATTCGCTGACTGGCTTTTCCGATCGGCTAGCGGCGCTCGTCGAAGAGCGCCGCAGCCAGATCTGCCTCGGCCTCGACCCCGACCCGGCCAAGCTGGCTGGGGAGGGGGCGAGCCCCGGCGATCCCGAGGCGCCGGCCGCTGAGCTGGCAGCCGCCGCGGTCGCCAAGCACTGCCGCGACCTGATCGACCGGGCCGGCCCGTCCTGCGTCGCGGTCAAGCCGCAGCTAGCGTGCTTCGAGCGCCTGGGCGCTCGCGGCTGGCTCGCCCTGGAAGAAGTCTGCGCCGCGGCCCGGGAGGCCGGCCTGCTGGTCGTAGCCGACGGCAAGCGCGGCGACGTGCCGGTCACCGCCGCCGCCTACGCGCAGGCCCTGGTCGGCGAGACCCCGACGCCGTGGGGGCCGGTCTCCGGCCTCGGCGCCGACGCCTTTACCGCCAATCCCCTGCTTGGACGCGACGCCCTCGAGCCGCTGGTCGCCGCTGCGGCCGAGGCGGGGGCGGGGATGTTCGCCCTGGTTCGCACCAGCAACCCCGGCGCCGCCGACCTGCAGGACCTTCCCGCCCCCGAGGCGCCGCTGCACGAGCGTCTGGCCGGCATCGTCGACGAGCTCGCCCCGCGCCTGGCCGGCGATTGCGGGCTGAGCGGGATCGGTGCGGTGGTCGGCGCCACCGAGCCCCAACACTTCGCCCGCATGCGGGCGCTGATGCCGCGGGCGATCTTCCTGATCCCCGGGGTCGGCGCCCAGGGAGGCAGGCCGGAGCTGCTCGGGGCGGCTTTCTCAGCCGGTCGTGCCGCCGGCCTCGTCGCCGCTTCCCGCGGCATCGCCGCCGACCCGGATCCGGCCGCCGCGGCCGAGCGCCTGCGGGCCGCGGTCTGGGCGATATCGACCGCCTGAGAACGCCCGTCACGACTACGATCAGCCCGCCCCGACGATCCGCCACTCCCCTGTCCCATGGAAAAACGCTCCAGCGCCGCCGCCCGCATCGCCGCCGCCTTCGCCTTGATCGCGGCGATTGTCGTCGTGGTTGCGGTCCTCAGCGCGACGATGAGCAGCGATTCGTCCTCCCCCGAGCACCGCAGCAGGGATCACGCGCAGAAGCAGACGAAGCACCGCAGCAAGGCCAAGGCCTACACGGTCGAATCGGGTGACACCCTGACCGCGATCGCCCACAAGACTGGGGTTCCGGTCGCCGAGATCCTGGCGCTGAACCCCGAAGTCGATCCGCAGATCCTGATCGCGGGCCAGACGCTGAAACTCAAATGAGGCAGCGCCACGGCGCTCTCGCCGCGCTGCTGCTGGCGCTGGCGTTGTGGCTGGTCCCGCAGGCGTCGGCGGCTCCCGCGGCCGGGCCGGAGGGGATATACGCGAAGTCGTGGATCGTGGTCGACGCCCGCAGCGGCGACGTGCTCGCCTCGCACGCCGCCAAACGGCACCTGCCGATCGCCAGCACGACCAAGCTGATGACCGCCTTCGTGGCGATGCACGAGCTGCCGCTCGGCAAGATCGTCCGTGCCGCGCCCTACGAGCCGATCTACGGCGAGTCCCTGCTCGGCCTCGAGACGGGGGAGAAGGTCAGCGTGCGCGACCTCCTCTACGGCCTGATCATGGTCAGCGGCAACGACGCCGCCCACACCCTCGCCGTCCGCGCCGCCGGCTCGCAGCCGCGCTTCGTGGCGCAGATGAACCGCCACGCCGCCGCCCTCGGGCTGGCCGACACCCAATACGCGAACCCGATCGGCCTCGACCAGGCGGGCAACTACTCGAGCGCCGCCGACCTCGCGACCCTCGCCCGCCGCCTGCTGCAGATGCCCGCCTTCGCCAGGATCGCCGACTCCTCCACGGCGCTCCTGCGCAGCCTGCGCCCGCCGCGCCGGATCGAGACCCTCAACGACCTGCTCTACGCGGTGCCCTGGGCGACCGGCGTGAAGACCGGCCACACCTTCGACGCCGGCTATGTCCTCGTCGGCTCCGGCAGCAGGAAGGGGGTCGACCTGGTCTCGGTCGCGATCGGTGCGCCGACCGAAGAAACCCGCACCACCGACAACCTGGAGCTGCTCGAATGGGGCTTCTCGCAGTACGGCCGGCGGCTCCCGGTCCGGCGCGGGCAGGACCTGGCCGAACCTGAGATCCGCTACTCGGGCGGCCAGCTGCCTCTGCGCGCCGAGCGATCGCTGCAGGTCGGTGTCCGGCGCGGCCAGCAGCTCGACCTGCGGGTCCGGGCACCGGGGGAAGTGGAGGGGCCGATCCAGCGCGGCGCCGAGCTGGGCCGGGCGGTCGTCTTCGTCGATGGCCGACGGGTCGGCGCCGTCACCCTGCGGGCCAGCCGCCCCGTCCCCGAGGCGAGCCTCTTCGATCGCGCCCGCGCCACGGTCGCCGACAACTCGATCCCTATCGGAATCGCAGCGTTCGTGATACTCATCTTCGCGCTGGCGATGGCGCGCTGGCTGACCCGCAGAAACGACGCTGGGAGCTAACGGGGGTGAATGCCGAGTGATCCTCACGGTGACCTTGAACGCGGCGATCGACCGCACCGTCGCGGTTCCCAACTTCCGCCTCGGGCGTCGCCACCGCGCGGTAGAGAGCCGAACCGTCGCCGGCGGCAAGGGGGTCAACGTCGCCCGCGCCCTGAACCTGCTCGGCCGTCCGGTGATCGCGGCCGGGTTCGTCGGCGGCCCGACCGGGACCCGCGTTCTCGAACAGCTGCAGGAAGAATCGGTGCTGACCGACTTCACCCGCATAGCCGCCGAGACCCGAATCAACCTGGCAGTGATCGACCCCACCTCCGGCGAGCAGACCGAGATCAACGAGCGCGGCCCGGCGGTCAGCCCCGAGGAGGTCAAGAAGCTCTTCGACCGGATCGCCTACCTGGCCGGCGGCGCCCGGATCTGCGTTCTCGCCGGCTCGGTCCCGCCCGGTGCCGGCGACGATCTCTATGCGCTGCTGATCGACGATCTCACCCGGCGCGGCATCTTCGTCGTCCTCGACGCCGAGGGGGAGGCGATGCTGGCGGGGGTGCGGGCGGGCGCCTCGATGGTCACCCCCAACGAGACCGAGGCCGAGGAGCTGGTCGGGCAGGAGTTCGCCGACCGCAGCGACCTCGCCCAGGGGTTGCTGGAGCTCGTCCGTCTGGGAGCCGGCGAGGCCGCGATCACCCGCCCCGACGGCTGCGTCGCGGCCGTCGGCGAGGGCAACTCGCGGCGGCTGCTCGAGGTCCACACCGAGCCGCTGGAGCCGGTCTCCACGGTCGGCTCGGGGGACGCCTTCGTCGCCGGCTACGTCGCCGCGCGTTACGAGGGCCGCTCGCCGGAGGAGTGCCTCGCCTACGGGGTCGCCTGCGGGGCGGAGTCGACCCAGCACTTCGGCGCCGGCACCGTGGACCGCAATCAGGTCGAGCGCCTGCTCGGCGAGGTCTCCGTGCACGATTTGGAGGTCCCCGCCGAAGTGTAGGCTGGCTAGTTCAACGCCAGCCCCTGGAGGACTAACTTGGAAATCGAAATCGGCCGCGGCAAGAAGGGTCGCCGCGCCTACGGATTCGACGACATCGCGATCGTTCCTTCCCGCCGGACGCGCGACCCCGACGACATCGACGTCAGCTGGACCCTCGGCCCCTACCGCTTCGAGCTGCCGCTGGTCGCCTCGGCGATGGACGGGGTCGTCAGCCCGGACACCGCCGTCCTGGTCAACGAGCTGGGCGGTCTCGGAGTGCTGAACCTGGAGGGGATCTGGTCCCGCTTCGAGAACGCCGAGGAGAAGCTGGAGGCGATCGCCGCCGCGCCGAAGCACGAGGCGACGCGGCTCATGCAGGAGATCTACACCGAGCCGGTGAAGGCGGAGCTGATCGCCCGCCGGGTCGAGGAGATCAAGTCCCGGGGCGCGGTCGTCTGCGGCTCGCTGACTCCGCAGAAAGTCCGCGAGTACTACGAGGGGGCGGTCGAGGCCGGCCTCGACATCCTCGTCATCCAGGGCACCGTGATCTCGGCCGAACACGTCTCGACCACGGTCGAGCCGCTGAACCTGAAGGAGTTCATCGCCGAGGTGCCGGTACCGACCGTGGTCGGCGGCTGCGCCTCCTACTCGACCGGCCTGCACCTGATGCGGACCGGCGCGGTCGGCGTCCTCGTCGGCGTCGGTCCCGGTGCCGCCTGTACCACCCGCGGCGTGCTCGGCATCGGCGTCCCGCAGGCGACGGCGATCGCCGACGTCGCGGCGGCGCGCGCGCAGCACATGCTGGAGACCGGCGAGTACGTCAACGTGATCGCCGACGGCGGCATGCGGACCGGCGGCGACGTCTCCAAGGCGATCGCCACCGGCGCCGACTCGGTGATGATCGGCTCGCCGCTGGCGCGGGCCAAGGAGGCTCCCGGCCGCGGCTTCCACTGGGGGATGGCGACCTTCCATCCCTCGCTGCCGCGCGGCACCCGGGTCTCGACCAAGCAGGACGGGACGATGGAGGAGATCCTCCTCGGCCCGGCCAAGGAGAACGACGGCACCTTCAACCTGATGGGGGCGCTGAAAACCTCGATGGCCACCTGTGGCTACGAGGACATCCGCTCCTTCCAGCGGGCCGAGGTGATGGTCGCTCCTGCTCTGATGAGCGAGGGGAAGAAGCTGCAGAACGAGCAGTCGGTCGGGATGGGCTCGAATGGGCGGGCCGCGGTGTCGACTGGGGTCGCAGTATCGGATGACTGAGCTCGGGACCGCTCGACCCGCGGGTCCTGTCACGGCAGGGGACCCACCTCCCCCTGCACAGCAGGGGGAGGTCCCCCCTACCGTGCCACCCACGGGGCAGGCGGTCGAGGAGGTCCTGGTCCTGGACTTTGGCGGTCAGTACTCGCAGCTGATCGCTAGGCGGATTCGCGAATGCGGCGTCTTTGCTGAGTTGCTGCCGGCGAGCACCTCCGTGGAGAAGATTCGGGAGCGGGCTCCGAAAGGTTTGATCCTCTCCGGTGGGCCGGCTTCGGTCTACGAGCCTGGTGCGCCTGAGTTTCCTACGCAGTTGCTTGATCTCGGGATTCCGATGCTGGGGATCTGTTATGGGATGCAGGCGATGGTGCTTGCGCTCGGCGGTCGGGTGGAGTCGGCGGAGACGGGCGAGTTCGGGCGCACCGACCTGGTCCTGCGCGACGGGGGCGGCAAGCTGCTCGGCGGGCTGCCGGAGGAGCAGAGCTGCTGGATGAGCCACCGCGACGCCGTCTTCGAGGCTCCCGCGGGGTTCGCCGCCCTGGCCTCGAGCCCGAGCTCGCCGGTCGCCGCCTGCGAGCTGCCCGATCGCGGCCTCTACGGGATCCAGTTCCACCCCGAGGTCGTCCACACCCCCTACGGCACCGAGATCCTCACCCGCTTCCTGCGCGACGTGGCCGGCTGCGAGGAGCAGTGGTCGCCGCAGTCGGTGATCGCCGAGCAGGTCGAGAAGATCCGGGCCCAGGTGGGGGAGGGGAAGGTGATCTGCGGCCTCTCCGGCGGCGTCGACTCCTCCGTCGCGGCGATGCTCGTCCACCGGGCGGTCGGCGACAAGCTGACCTGCGTCTTCGTCGATCACGGCCTGATGCGGATGAACGAGGCCCAGCAGGTGGTCGAGGCCTTCAGCCAGTTCGGGATCCCGCTCGTCCACGTCGACGCCGAAGAGCGCTTCCTCGCCAAGCTGGCGGGCAAGGACGACCCGGAGGAGAAGCGGAAGATCATCGGCGCCGAGTTCATCCGCGTCTTCGAGGAGGAGGCGGTGAAGCTGGAGGACGTCAGCTACCTGGTCCAGGGCACGCTCTACTCCGACGTGATCGAGTCCGGCGGTTCCGACCACGCGGCGACGATCAAGTCCCACCACAACGTCGGCGGCCTTCCCGACGACCTCGAGTTCGAGCTGGTCGAGCCGCTGCGGATGCTGTTCAAGGACGAGGTGCGGGCGGTCGGCGCCGAGCTGGGGCTGCCGGAGCGGATGGTCTGGCGCCAGCCCTTCCCGGGGCCGGGGCTCGGGATCCGGATCGTCGGCGGCGAGGTGAACAAAGAGCGGCTGGACATCCTCCGCGCCGCTGACGCCATTCTCCAAGAGGAGATCCGCGCCGCAGAGCTCTACCGCCAGTTGTGGCAGTCCTTCTGCGTGCTTCCCGTCGTCCGCTCGGTCGGGGTTCAGGGCGACGGCCGCACCTACGCGTACCCGATCGTGATCCGCGCGGTCACCTCCGACGATGCGATGACCGCCGATTGGGCGCGGCTTCCCTACGACCTGTTGGAGCGGGTCTCCAACCGGATCATCAACGAGATCCGCGACGTCAACAGGGTCGCCCTCGACATCTCTTCGAAGCCCCCGGCGACGATCGAGTGGGAGTAGCGGACCGCTTGCGGTAGGGAGGGACGGGTGTCCCCTGACCTCCCTGGGATTTTCGCCTTTAACGCGCCATCTCTCGCCGAGTAGCCAGTGCGAAAATCAGGACGCCGGTCGGCCAGGGGACACCCGTCCCTCCACCGACAGCCTCCACACACCCCCAACTAAGCAGCCTCGATCGACCCCGCCGTCTCGAAGGCGGCCATCCCGACCACGGTCGAGACCGTGTCCTCGCTGCAGTTCTCGCTGAGCCGGTCTTGGCTACGCACGTGAGCGGCCAGCATCAGTTTCGTCGCCTCTTCGAGGATCGCGACGACCTCCTGGAAGCCCTCCTCGTCGAGGTGGAGCGGCATCCAGCGGAAGACGGTGTCGTCGCGCCCGTCGAGCGTTCCCGCTTCCAGGGCGGAAATCGCCTTGTCGAGGAAGGTCTGCAGGGTCGCGGCCGAAACCCCGCCACGCACCGCTTTGGGCACTCGCCGCCACATCGGTCCGCCGACGAAGGCGCCCGGCGTGGCCTTGTAGAAGTGCTCGGTCGCGCCCCGCCGCTGGGCGGTGTCGATGAGTTCCAATGCGCCGTAGCGGTCCAGCGCCCGCGTGTGGTACGCGACGTCGCTCAGGCCCGCCTCTAGTTGGCTGGCAAGCCAGTTGGGACTCGCCACGTGATCCGTCAGCAGCTCCAATATCTGGATTCTCAGTGGATGGGCGAGTGATCGGACCAGTCGCTGGTCGATGGCTTCGGGGAATGGCTCCTTCATGATCGACTCCTTGAGCTGGGTGGGTACGACTTCGTTCGTCGAATTAGTTAATACGTATAGATCATTCAGCCGTTTCAATCCAGAACACCGGGGTTCTCGGGAAGTGGCGTTCTTTAATTAGAACGGCTTGACTAAATACCGGCAAGGCGGGTGACCGCGAAGATCGCGGCAAATCCGGCTCCGGTGAGCGCGACCCGGGCCCAGGAGCCCTGGGAGTGAGCCTCCGGCAGCAGATCGGTGGCCCCGATGTAGAGGAAGATCCCGCAGTAGACGCAGAGGACGTAGCCCAGCGTGTGATCGGAGACCGAGACCTGCGAGCCAACGATCGCACCGGCCAGCGGGGCCAGGGCGTCGATCGTCAGCCACCTGACGGCGGCGCGGCGGTTGCCCGAACGGCGCAGGACGTAGCTGACGGTGTTGAGCCCGTCGGCGAAGTCGTGGCTGATCACCGCCGCGAAAACGAGGAAGCCAGTGGCGGAATCGACCCCGAACGCGAAGCCGATCCCCAGCCCGTCGAGGAAGCTGTGGGCGGAGAGGCCCGCTGCACCGAGGATTCCGACACGTTCGGAGGAGAGCGTCTCGACCGCCTCCTCGCGATCGTGGAGCACCAGCATCCGCTCCGCCAGGAAGAAGCCGAGGAAGCCGGCCGCGACCAGAGCCGTCGCGAGGTCGACGTCGCCGACGCCGTCGATTCCCTCCGGCAGCACGTCGAGCAGGGCGACGGCGACGACGACGCCGCCGGTCAGCGCCAGCAGGGTCGGCAGGCGGTCGGCGAAGCGCAGGCCGACACGGCCGCCGATCAGCGTCGCGACCACGGTCAGCCCGGCGAGCGGAATCGCGATCGACACTCAGCGCTCTCCCTGACAGCGGGGGCAGATTCCGCGCAGCAGGACGTCGTGTGAGACGACCTCGAACTCCGCGTCCTCGCCGACCCGGTGGATCGCCCGCTCCAGCCCTGGGTCCTCGAAGGGGACGAGCCCGCCGCAGCGCACGCAGACCATGTGGTGATGGTGCTCGCCGGGGTCGTTGCGCTCGAAGGCGCCGACCTCGCCGCCGACGTCGACGCGATGTACGAGGTCGAGCTGCTCCAGCTGCTCGAGCGTCCGGTAGACCGAAGCGCGTCCTACGGAAGGCAGGCGGCGATCGATCTCCAGCGCGGTTACCGCGCAACGCTCACCCTCGAGCAGCTCGATCACCTGCCGGCGGGCCGCGCCGGCCCTGAACCCGGCTTCCTCCAGTCGTCCTGTCGCCTGTTCACTCCACCTCATCGAGGGGAGCGTACATGAAAATGAGACTCATTCTCGTTACCGGCGAGCGGAAGGCTGGTGCGGCTTCAGCTGTATGCGTCCCATTTCTGCAGGTCGGGCAGCGGGTCGAACGGGGAGCCGCCCTCGTACCAGCCGGGAGCCCCCCAGATCTCGAAGTGGAGGTGGCAGCCCTGGGCATCGCCGGTATCGCCGACGATCCCGATCGACTGGCCGGTGCGGACCGAGTCGCCGGCCTGGAGCGGCGAGGGTTCGGCCAGGTGGGCGTACATGAAGTCGTTGCCGGTCCCGCGTCCGTCGATCACGATGTAGTTGCCGGCGGCGCCCTGGTAGCCCGAGTACTGGACCGTGCCGCCGCGGGCGGCGACCAGCGGCGTTCCGCAGGCGGCCATCACGTCCTGGCCCTGGTGGGTGTGGCCGGTGCGGCCAGCGCCGAAGCGGCCGGCGCTCAGCCCGTATTCGTGCGCGCCGAGGATCGGGAAGGCATAGCCATAGAGGGAGAAGCCGAGGCTGAGGGTGGTCGAGCTCGCGGCCTTGCGCGCGGCCGGGGCGGGGGTGGTCGACGACTGCGGGCTGACCCGGAAGCTGTAGCGGCCGTTGCGTGCCGGCCGGCCTTCGTTGGTCGTCCCGTCCCAGCGGACTTTGTCTTCCACGCCGGGGGCGACGTCTTCGCGGAAGAAGGTCTTGACGACTTCGCCCGCCTGGTTGACGACGTCGATCTGCAGGTCGTTCGCGGCCTGGGTGCTGCCGATCGTGTAGCTGAGGCGGGGATAGCGAAACCCGAAGTAGAAGGACTTCCGCGGGGCGGTCGAGGCGCCGGCGAGGGTTACCGCTCCGGCGCTGGGCGATGCGGCGGGGGAGCCGCTCGGGCTGCCCTTTGCGGTTGGGGTCGAGCCGGGGGTCCCAGCGCCGCCGGTCGCCCCGATCGCGCTGCCGACGAAGCAGGCGAGCATCGCGACCACGACCGCTATGCCTATCTGGCCGACCCGCGCGGGTCGGCCGAACCCATTGCTGTTCAAACCGCTAAGCCCTCTCTTTCCATCGCCTGCGGAGTTAGCTGACGGGCTCGCGCTGAAAGAGTTGCGCTACGGACGGTTTCGTCCGATTCGCCCCTGAGACCTGCAAGGCCTCTTCGGTTCCTCCGCTCCCGCACAGTGGCCTGCACGGGATTCGGCTATTGCTCGGGCGGCAGTATAGGCAACTGCTCGGAGACCCCCGTGCACGTCGTACGCCGGTCTCCGGACAGTCGCCGGACGCGAAGATGGCTATCATCACCCGGCCGCGTGGGAAGGTCCCCGCGGTTTTTGCGCGATGAAGACCTTTGTTGCCACTCCAGCCAACCGCCAGCGCGACTGGTACGTAGTCGACGCCGAGGGTAAGACCCTGGGCCGGCTGGCGACGCAGATCGCCGACGCGCTGCGTGGCAAGCGCAAGCCGGAGTACACGCCGCACATCGATACCGGCGACTTCATCGTCGTGATCAACGCCGAGAAGATCCGCGTCACCGGCGACAAGCTGGCGCAGAAGACCTATTACCGCCACAGCGGCTACCCGGGTGGGATCAAGTCCCGCACGCTCGGCGAGATGCTCGAGCGCAAGCCCGAGGAAGTGATCCGCAAGGCCGTGAAGGGGATGCTGCCGCGCAATCGCCTCGCCCGCCAGCAGCTGACCAAGCTGAAGGTGTACGCCGGGCCCGACCACCCGCACGCGGCGCAGCAGCCGAAACCGATGGAGACGAACTGAACTTGATGGACGACGAGCAGAAAACGCCGGAGGAGCAGGACGAGAGCTCGCAGGACGCGGCCGCTGAGGCCGCGGGTCCTGTCGACGCAGGGGACCCACCGTCTCCAGCAGAGCAGGAGACGGTCCCCCCTACGACGCCACCCACGGCAGACGCCGCTGAGGAGCAGCCGTCCGAGGACGCTTCAGAGGAGCAGCCGTCCGAGGAGGGTGGAGAGGTCGAGCCGTCCGAGGAGGTTGCTGAGGAGCCCGTTGCCGAGGAGGCGACCGAGGAGGCTCCGCCGGAGCCCGAGGCGGAGGCGCCTGCCGAGGAGCCGAAGGCCGAGGAGAAGAAGGCCGAGGAGAAGAAAAAAGACGTCATCCCCGGTGCCGACCTGGAGCCGATCCTGGTCGAGCCGGATAAACCGGAGCTCAGCGCCGAGGAGAAAGCGCGCCTGGAAGCCGAGGAAGAGGAGAAAGCCCGCCGCGAGGCCGAGCTTGCCGCTGCTCAGGAGACCGACGCGGCCGCCAGCCGCGCCCCGGCGAAGATGGAGAAAGACGCTCGTTTCCTCGCCACCGGCAAACGCAAGAGCGCGATCGCCCGCGTCACCGTGCTGCCCGGCAACGGCAAGATCGAGATCAACAAGCGCAGCATCGAGGAGTTCTTCCCGCGCCCCCTTCACCAGACGATTGTCAAGCAGCCACTCGCCGTCTCCGGCTACGAGGGCAACGTCGACATCCGCGTCCGCGTCCACGGCGGCGGCATCAGCGGCCAGGCCGGGGCGGTTCGCCACGGCATCGCCCGGGCGCTGACCGAGATCGACTCCGAGCTCCGCGGCGACCTCAAGCGCAGGGGCTTCCTCACCCGCGACGCGCGCGTCAAGGAGCGCCGCAAGGCGGGGTTGAAGAAGGCTCGCAAGCGGCCTCAGTTCAGCAAGCGCTGACGGGAGCGGGGTGAGAACCGCGCGCAAGCTCTTCGGAACCGACGGGGTCCGGGGAGAGGCTGGCACCTTCCTCAACGCCGAGCTGGCGACGGCGCTGGGACGAGCGAGCGCCGCTTCCCTGGAGGCCGCGCGACCCCAGATCCTGATCGTCCGCGACACCCGCGAGTCGGGCCCGATGCTGGAGGCCGCGCTGGCCGCCGGGGTTGCCGCCGCGGGCGGGGACGCGCTGCTGGCCGGTGTCCTGCCGACCCCGGCTGCCGCGATCCTCGTCAAGCGCCTCGGCCTCGACCTCGCCGCCGTCGTCTCCGCCTCCCACAACCCCTTCCACGACAACGGGATCAAGTTCTTCGACGGCCAGGGCGTCAAGCTCGCCGACGAGGTCGAGGCCCGGATCGAGGCGCTGGTCGACCAGGCGCCGGCGGCCGAGCACGCCGGTCACGTGCGCGAGCTGAACGGCGGCACCGACGACTACCTGCGCGAGCTGGAGAAGGCCTTCCCGCTCGACCTCACCGGCCGCAAGGTCGTCCTCGACTGCGCCCACGGCGCCACCTACCGCGCCGCGCCGGCGATCTTCGAGCGCCTCGGCGCCGAGGTCGAGGCGATCGGAGTCGAGCCCGACGGGCGCAACATCAACGCCGGCTGCGGCTCGACCCACATGGAGCTCCTCTCCGAGCGGGTCGCCGCCTCCGAGGCGGAGATCGGTTTCGCCTTCGACGGCGACGGTGACCGCGTGCTCGCCGTCGACGGCTCCGGCCGCGTCCACGACGGCGACGAGCTGATCGCCCTCGCCGCCCGGGGAATGGCATCCCGCGGCGAGCTCGACGACGGCGGCGTCGTCGTCACCGTGATGAGCAACTTCGGCTTCCATCGGGCGATGGAGGAGGCGGGGATCGAGGTTGCGGTGACCCAGGTCGGCGACCGCTACGTGATCGACGAGATGCGACGCCGCGAGTGGCCGCTCGGCGGCGAGCAGTCCGGCCACATCATCGCCTCCGACTTCGTCTCCACCGGGGACGGGATCGCCGCGGCGCTGACGACGATGCGCGAGCTCGGCGCGGCCCGGCTGGAGGACGCGGTGCCGATGGAGAAGCTGCCGCAGGTGCTGGTCAACGTCGAAGTTGCCGACCGCGGGGCGATCGAGGGCGCCACGGCCGTATGGGAGGCGGTCGAGCGCGAGAGCGAGGGACTCGAGGGTCGCGGCCGCGTTCTCCTGCGCCCCTCGGGGACCGAGCCCCTGGTCCGGGTGATGGTCGAGGCGCCGACCGCCGAGGAAGCCGACGCGGTCGCCGAGCGGCTGGCCGGTCTCGTGCGCCGAGAGCTCGGCTGAGCGGGCCAACCCCCCTCGCCGACTACCCTTACTCGCCTCCATGTGCGGCATCGTCGGATACGTGGGCGCCAGGCCCTGCGAGGAGCTGCTGCTCTCGGGCCTGGAAAAGCTCGAATACCGTGGCTACGACTCGGCCGGCCTCTCGGTGCTCGCCGACGGCGAGGTCGAGAGCGTCCACGCGGTCGGCAACCTCGCCAACCTGCGGGCCGCGGTCGACGAGCGCGCGAGCAACGGCGCCGGGCCGCTGCCGCCGTCGGCGACCGGAATCGCACACACCCGCTGGGCGACCCACGGCCGCGTCACCGAGGAGAACGCCCACCCGCACGACGACAGCTCCGGTCGCGTCCACATCGTCCTCAACGGGATCGTCGAGAACCACACCCAGCTCCGCCGAGCGCTGCAGGAGCAGGGCCAGGTCTTCACCTCCGAGACCGACGCCGAGGTCGTCGCCCACCTGATCGCCAGCCGCTACGACGGCGACCTCGCCGCCGCGGTGCGCGCCGCCTTCGCCGAGCTGCGCGGCCATTACGCCTTCGTCGCCATGCACGCGGATGAGCCGCAGCGGCTGGTCGGGGCTCGCAAGGAGTGCCCGCTGGTCGCCGGCGTCGGCGAGGGGGAGACCTTCCTCGCCTCGGCGATCCCCGCCTTCCTCGCCGACACCCGCGTCGCGATGCCGATCGAAAACGGCGAGATCGTCGAGATCGAAGCCGGCGCGATCCGCGTCACCGACGCCGAGGGCAACCCGGTCGCGCGCGAGAGCGAAGAGGTCACCTGGGACGCCGACGCCGCCGAGAAGGGCGGCTACGAGACCTTCATGCTGAAGGAGATCCACGAACAGGCCGACGCGGTCGCCGAGACGATCGCCGACCGGCTGCCCGGCGACGCCGGGGTGGACCTCTCCGACGTCGAGCTCTCCGACGATCTGCTCCGCGGCGTGCGGCGGATCGTGATCGTCGCCTGCGGCACCTCCTACCACGCCGGCCTCGTCGGCCGCTACGCGATCGAGGCGTGGGCGCGGGTGCCGGTGGAGATGGACATCGCCTCCGAGTACCGCTACCGCAACCCGGTCGTCGGCCCAGATGACTTGGTGATCGGGATGACCCAGTCGGGCGAGACCGCCGACACCCTGGCGGCGATGCGGCTGGCGCGCGAGGCCGGCGCCACCGTCCTGGCGATCACCAACATCATGGGCAGCCAGGCGACCCGCGACGCCGACGCCGTCCTCTACATCCGCGCCGGGATGGAGGTCAGCGTCGCCGCGACCAAGACCTTCGTCGCCCAGGTGGCGGCGATGTACCTGCTGGGGCTGCGCCTGGCCGAGCTGCGGGGGACCCTGCCGCCCGAGCGCCTGGCCGAGCTGGTGGCGGAGATGAAGGCGCTGCCCTCGAAGATGGAGGAGACGCTGGCCTCGACCGAGGCGCCGGTGAAGGAGATCGCCGACCGCCACAGCGACCAGGATTTCTTCCTCTATCTCGGCCGCCACATCGGCCTCCCGGTCTGCCTCGAGGGGGCGCTGAAGCTGAAGGAGATCAGCTACATCCCGACTGACGCCTACGCCGCCGGCGAGATGAAGCACGGCCCGATCGCCCTGCTCGACGAGTCGACGCCGGTGATCTGCGTCGCCACCTCGAGCCCGATCCTGGAGAAGGTCCTCTCCAACGTCGAGGAGGTCCGCGCCCGCGGCGCCCAGACGATCGGGATTGCCACCGCCGGCGACTCGCGCGTCGCCGAGGTCACCGAGGAGACGATCGAGGTCGCCGCCAGCGACTGGATCCTGCAGCCGATCCTGGCGATCCTGCCGCTGCAACTGCTGGCCTACGACATCGCCCGCGCCCGCGGCCTCAACGTCGACCAGCCGCGCAACCTGGCGAAGACCGTCACCGTCGAGTGACAATTCGTCCGGGCCAACCCTGGTCCGCTGAAGTTGTCCAAAGGGGCCGCTAGAGTGCCCGCCTCCGTGAAGCTCCGCCTCGTCCTCCCAGTCCTCCTCGCGGCTCTCGTCGCGCTCCTCGTCGCCGGTTGCGGCGGCGGCAGCGACGACGGCGGCGGCGGCACTGACCCGGCGAACGTGGCGCCGCCGCAGGCGCCGATCTTCATCGACTTCACCGTCCAGCCCGAAGCCGAAGCAGCCGAAGACCTCGACGCCCTGGCCAAGCAGATCGCCGGGATCGACAACCTCGGCGACCTGATCGTCACCGAACTCGAAAACTCCGCCTCGGAGGACGGCGAAGAGCTGGACTTCGAAGAGGAAATCGAGCCGTGGCTGGGCGAGCGGGGCGGTCTCTTCCTGCAGGAATACGAAGAGGACGACTTCGAAGGCTATGGCGTCGCGGTCCAGACGACCGACGAAGGCGCGGCGCGCGAGTTCGTCGACGAGCAGATCGAGAACGGCGACGAAGAGGCGACCGACGGGTCCTACGAGGGCGTTGACTTCAAGGTGCAGGAAGACGAAACCACGATCGGAGTCTTCGACGGGTTGGTCGTCCTCGCCGAAGACGAAGCCATCTTCAAGTCGATGGTCGACGCCTCGGGCGGCGAGAGCCTCGGCGCCGAAACTGCCTACACCGACGCCGTCGCCGACGTCCCCAGCGAGAGCGTCATGGACGTCTTCGTCGACATCGGCAACCTGATCGAGGAATCGGGCGGCGAGATCGACTCCGAAGCCGAACTGTTCCTCGATACCGTTGGAATCGAACCCGACGAAGCGACCGCGGTCGCAAGCCTCGTACCCGGCTCCGACCAGATCGAGGTCGACCTCAGCACCGATCTCAGCGGTGACAGCCCGCCCTCCGGAGACGCTTCGGAGCTGCTCGGCTCGTTGCCTGCGACCTCGGTTGCCGCCTTTGCCTCGGCCGAATTCGGCAAGCGCTTCGACGAAAGCATCGATCGATTCGACGAAAAGGGAATCCCGAGCGAGGGAATCGGACCGAACCAGCTGAAGAAGGGGCTGAAGCAGGCGGGGGTCGACATCGAAGCGATCGCCTCCTCGCTCGGCGACGCCGGCGCCTACGTGACCGGTAACAGCGAGAACAGCCTCGGCGGCGCCCTGGTGCTGGAAACCGACGACGCCGACCAGGCCAAGGCAACCGTCTCCAACCTCGGCCTCTTCCTCCGCTCCGCCGGTACCACGGGCGTCACCAAGGTCACCCAGGGCGCGAGCGGCTTCGCGGTCCGCAGCCCGGATCTGGGGCGCCAGCCGGTCGTCGTCGCCGCCAAGGGCAGCCGCATCGCGATCGGCTACGGCCTCGCACCGACCCTCTCCAGCTTCCAGGAAGCGAACGAGACCCTGGCCGACACCGATGCCTACAACGAGGCCCTCGACGCGCTGGGCGGCACTCCGATCGCGATGTACGCCGACGGCCCGTCGGCGCTGCGGCTCGCCAAGGCCTTGGTTCCGTCGGGCGAAGAGGGGTTCGAAGAAGCGCAGCAGTACCTGCGGAAGATCAGCTACTTGGCGCTCGGGTCCGAAGCGTCGGGGGATCTGGCTACCGCCAAGCTGATCGTCGGCGTTAAGTAGGGGAAGCGGGAAGCTCAGGCCAGCTTTAGCTGGCGACGCTCGCGGACGATGGCAAAGGGGTCATCGGCCGATTTAGGCGACCGCTCCGATCGAACCTGCTCGCGCAGCCGCATCAGCGTCTCTCCGGCCAGGTAGTAGCGTCCGCGCCGCTCGCCCACCGCATTCATCAGGCCGGTGTCGACCATCGCCTTCAGGTCGCGGGAGGCGGTCAGGTCACTGATCTCTTCTGCCATCGCGACTTCAACCGAGGAGCGATAGATCTTGCGCCGGATTCGAACACCGACCGTGGCGTCCATCAGACCCGCCGCGCATCGTTCGGGAAGGCCCTGCTTCTCAGTCAGCTCCACACACTTGTTCCAAAGCCCCTCGATCTCTTCTCTTCGCCTCATCGTCGTCGTCGCCTGGAGGTAATGGGCCCTCATGCAGAAGCGGACCCAGGGACGCGCGTTTCGGTCCGGATGCCAGGCTCCTGCTCCGACGTCTTCGAGCACGCCGTAGTAGGCCTCCGTGTTCCGGCCCAGGAACTCCTCGATACTGGAGAAGACGGGTGCGATCACTCGATCTCGAGCGAGAACAAGAGTTTGCAGGCAACGTGCCATTCGCCCGTTTCCGTCGCTGAACGGATGGATCATCGTCAGGTTGAGATGGGCCATGGCCGCCTTGACGATCACGGGTTGATCCCCTTCGTCGAGCTCGGCGAGCATCTCACCGATCAGCGAAGGAATCTCCGGGCTCTGTGGACCCTCGTAGACGATTTCGTCCGTTGCTTCTCGGTGCACGAAGATCGGGCCAGGGCGCCAGCGGCCAGGGTTCTTCTTCAAGTCGTACTTGAGCATCATGAAGTGGAGGCTTTTGAGGAGGCCCTCGTCGACCTCGAGGCTCTCGTCGTCGGAGATCTGGAGGACGTACGTCATCGCGTCGCGATAGCCCGCAAGGGCAAGTTGGGTCTCCTCCTCGGCCTCCAAAGTAGGTTCTTCCTCCACTGCGGCCAAGACATCGTCAAGGGAAGCGTTGTATCCCTCGATGCTGTTCGAACCCTGCACGGCGCGCGCAAACGCCATGCGACGTTGGGTTCCCGACCACCGGCGAGGCTCGGCTACGCGGTCGCGAAGCTGCTCGCGCTGCTGAGCCAGCAGGTCGACTACCTCCAGCTCTTCTTCCTGAAGCTCTGGAGTCTCGAAGATCATGATATTTACAAACTATCAATTTCAGGGCGTCAATGACATTAAGTAAATATCAAAAGGTCATTTGGCGGAAAAGAGTCCCATAGGGTGGACTCCATGGACTGGCTGACGCCGCTATACGACGCGGAGGGGATGCGGGGGGTTGATCGGTGGGCTGTTGAGGAGGTTGGGGTTCCTTCGCTGGAGTTGATGGAGGCTGCTGGGCGGGCTGTGGCGGAGGGGGTGGCTGAGTTGGCGCCGGAGGGGCCGGTGCGGGTGGTTTGCGGGAAGGGGAACAACGGGGGGGATGGGTTCGTGGCGGCTCGGTCGCTGCGGGAGATGGGCTTCGAGGTCGAGGCGCTGCTGCTCTGGCCGGGGGAGGAGCTGCGCGGCGACGCGGCGGTGAATCACGCGCGCTTCGGGGGCGAGCTTCTCGACGGGGATCCGACGGATCGCCTCGCCGGCTCCGGGGCGATCGTCGATGCGATCTTCGGCACCGGGTTCGAGGGGGCGCCGCGGAACCCGGCCGCGGCTGCGATCCGGGCGATCAACAGCGCCGGGGCGCCGGTGGTCGCCTGCGACATCGCCTCCGGCGTCGACGCCTCGAGCGGCGAGGTGACGGGCGAAGCGGTCGAGGCCGACGTCACCGTCAGCTTCCACGCGGCCAAGCTCGGCCACCGGGTCGCCCCCGGCAAGGGCTGCACCGGCGAGCTGCGCGTGGTCCCGATCGGGATTCCCGCCGGCGCGCCCGGCGAGGCGGTCGCCGGTGAGATCGACCCGGCGGTCCTCGCCCTGGCGCCGCACCGCGGCCCCCGCTCGACCAAGTTCAGCTCCGGCCAGGTGACCGTCGCCGGCGGTTCCCGCGGCCTGACCGGCGCGGTGCGGATGACCTCGCTGGCGGCGATCCGCGCCGGGGCGGGCTACGCCACCGTCGCCGTCCCGGCCGATCTGGAGATGGTCTTCGAGCTCGCCCAACCCGAGGTGATGTCGGTCGGCTGCCCCGGCGGCAACGGTTGTCTGGTGCCGGCCTCGGAGAAGGCTGTGCTCCGCACCTTCGAGCGGGCGGCGGCCGGCGTGCTCGGCCCTGGCCTCGGCAAGGACCCCGGCTCCTTCGAGTTGGCGCGGACGGTGGCTGGGAAGATCGAGGCGCCCCTCCTGATCGACGCCGACGGGCTGAACGCCTTTGCCGGGCGCCTCGACGACCTCCGCGCCCGCCAGGCCCCGACGCTGCTCACCCCGCACGCCGGCGAGCTCGGGCGGCTGCTGGAGCGCGACTCGGCCGAGGTCGAGGCGCACCGTGTCGCCTGCGCCCGCGAGGCCGCTGTCGCGGCCGGCGCGGTCGTCGTCCTCAAGGGGGACGACACGATCGTCAGCGACGGCTCGCGCGTGGCGGTCAACGCGATCTCCGCGCCGGCGCTCGCGACCGCCGGCAGCGGCGACGTCCTCTCGGGGATGATCGCGGCCCTGCTGGCGCGGGGCCTCGACCCGTTCGCCGCCGCCTGCGCAGCGGTCGTCGCCCACGCCCGCGCCGGGCTCGACGCCGCCGCCAGGGTGGGCATCGCCGAGTCGGTAATCGCGACCGACGTGATCGACTCGGTCCCGGCGGGGATACGTCCCGACGGGTCCGTGGAATAACCTCGCGCCCATGAAGACCGCCGGAGAGATCATGGCCACCGACGTCCCCAGCGTTCATCCCAGCGACGACGCTCGCACCGCGATCGACCTGCTCTCGAAGTCGGATCTCGGCGCGATCCCGGTGACCGACAACGACAACAAGCTCGTCGGCATCGTCAGCGAGTCGGACCTGATCCTCAGCGAGGAGGAGTCCGATCTGCACCTGCCGCACTACCTCAACATCATGGGCGGAATCGTCTTCGTCGGCTCGATGAAGGGGTTCGAGGAGCGTCTGGAGAAAGCGTTCGCCACCGAAGTCTCGGAGCTGATGACGGCCGACCCGATCGTCGCCCACGACTACGAGTCCGCGGACCGGGTGGCGAAGAAGATCGCCGACAAGCACCACAACCACCTGCCCGTCGTGGACGCCGACGGCTTCATGGTCGGGATGGTCACCAGGGCAGACGCGCTCGCCGCCCTGGTCGCCGAGCCGGAGTAGCTGTGGAGCGGGCGGTCGCCCGGATCGATTTCGGCGCCATTCGCGCCAACTGCACGCGGCTGAAGGCGGAGCTGGGCGATGCCGAGCTCTGCGCGGTGGTCAAGGCCGACGGCTACGGCCACGGCGTGCTCGGGTGCGCGGAGGCGGCCCTGGCGGGTGGCGCCTCGCGGCTGGCGGTGGCGACGGCGGCCGAGGCCGAGCAGATCGGCCGCCGCCTCCAGCACGTGCCGCTGCTGACGATGGGGGCCCTGACCGCCGAGGAGGTCGACGTCGCGATCTCCGCCGGCTCGGAGCTCTCGGTCTGGCGGGAGGACTTCAGGCGCCTCGTCGCCGACCGCGCCAGGGCTCACGGCCATCCCACCCGCCTCCATGTCAAGTACGACAGCGGCATGGGGCGGCTCGGGAACCGGGACGCCGCCGAGACGATCGAGCTGGCGCGCGCCTGCGCGGTGGACCCCGACCTCGAGCTGGCCGGGATCTGGACCCACTTCGCGACCGCCGACGAGCTCGACTCGACCTATTTCGACGATCAGCTCCGGCGCTTCGACGAGGTGGCGAAGGCGGTCAAGGCCGAGCACCCGGCGGCCATCGTCCACGCCGCCAACAGCGCGGCGGTCCTGCGCGAGAAGCGCTCCCACTTCGAGATGGCCCGCTGCGGCGTCGCCATCTACGGCCTCGACCCCTTTCAGGGCGACCCGGCCGAGCGCGGTCTGCGCCCGGCGCTCTCGCTCCGGTCCCACGTCGCCGACGTCAAGCGCTTCCCCGCCGGCGCCAGCGCCGGCTACGGGCGCAGGTGGAAGGCGCCGGTCGACACCTGGGTCGGGGTGATCCCGCTCGGCTACGGCGACGGCGTCCGCCGCGCCCTCACCAACAACGCCGACGTCCTCGTCCGCGGCCGGAGGCACCCCCTGGTCGGGACCGTCTCGATGGACAACCTGACGATCGACCTCGGCCCGGAGACCGAGGTCGAGCCCGGCGACGAGGCGGTCCTGATCGGCCGCCAGGACGACGAGGAGATCCTCGCCGAGGAGGTCGCCCGCCGGCTGGAGACGATCAACTACGAGGTCACCTGCGCGATCTCGGCCCGGGTTCCCCGGCGCCCAGCTTGACCGGGGCGCTTTTGTATTCCCATGGTTGACGAGAGCGCCAGCCCCGCCGAGCACCTGCGCGCGGCGCCGATCGTCGCCGCGACCCGCGAGGCGCTCGCGGATGTCGACGGCGTCTGGATCGTCGGCGGTGCGGTGCGCGACGCCGCGCTCGGGCGCGAGGTGGTCGATCTGGACCTCGCGGTCGCGGGTGATCCCGGCGCCACCGCCAAGGCGATCGGGGGTGCCCTCGGCGAGCACGCCTTCGAGCTCTCCGCCGAGTTCGGCACCTGGCGCGTCGTCGCGCCCGGCCGCGGCTGGCAGATCGACGTGACCGCGCTGCGGGGGGGGGCGATCGAGGCGGACTTGGCGGAGCGCGACTTCACGATCGGCGCGATGGCGGTACCCCTCGCCGATGGCGAGCCGATCGATCCCTTTGCCGGACTCGGCGACCTGTCCCAGCGCTGCCTCCGTGCCGTGGCGAACTCGAGCTTCACGAGCGACCCGCTGCGCCTTCTGCGGGCACCGCGTCTCGCCGCCGAGCTCGACCTCGAGATCGACGAGCGGACCGTGGCGCTGGCTCGCGCCGCCTCCGCGCGGGCCGGGGAGCCGGCCGGCGAGCGGCAGCTGGCGGAGCTGCGGCAGCTGCTCGGCGGCCCGGATCCGCTGCGCGGCCTGAGCCTGCTCGGCGAGCTCGGGATAACCGCCGCGGTGTTGCCGGAGCTGGAGACGCTGCGCGGAGTCGAGCAGGGGCCGAACCACCACCTCGACGTCTACGACCACACGATCGCCGTGCTCGAGCACACGCTCGAGGTCGAGGGCGATCTCGAGCGCTTCGCCGGCGATCGCGCCGCCGAGGTTGCCGCACTGCTCGACGAGCCGCTCGCCGACGAGATGACCCGCCGCGCGGCCCTGCGCTTCGGGGCGCTCTTCCACGACATCGCCAAGCCGGCGACCAAGGCCGAACGCGACGGGTTCGTCGGCTTCCGCGGTCACGACGAGGTCGGGGCGGAGATCATCGCCGACGTCTGCCGCCGCCTGCGCGCCAGCCGGCGCCTCACCCAGCACCTGCAGGGGATGGCCCGCCACCACCTCCGGCTCGGCTTCCTGATCCCGGAGATGCCCCTGTCCCGCCGCCGGGTCCACGCCTACCTGCGCGCCACCGACCCGGTCACCGTCGACGTCACCCTGCTCACCGTCGCCGACCGTCTCTCGGCCCGTGGGGTGGGGCCGATAGCCAGCCCGGAGATGGTCTCCGCCCACCTCGCTCTGGCGCGGCAGATGATCGCCGCCGGGCTCGACTGGCGCCGGGAGGGGCCGCCGGCACCACTGCTGCGTGGGGACGAGTTAGCCGCCGAGCTGGGGATCGAGCCGGGTCCCGAGCTCGGCGCCGCGCTCGCCGAGCTGGAGGCCGCGCAATATGCAGGGGAAATCACTGACCGGACGGGTGCGCTCGAACACCTGCGCCGTTAGATACGCTCCGCCCGCAATGGCCAAAGAGGAAAAGATCGAAATGGAGGGGGAGATCACCGAGGCCCTCCCCAACACCATGTTCCGGGTCAAACTGGACAACGGTCACGATGTGCTCGGCCACATCTCGGGAAAGATGCGCCGCCACTACATCCGCATCCTCCCCGGCGACCGGGTGAAGATCGAGCTTTCTCCGTATGACCTCGACCGAGGTCGAATCACCTACCGCTACAAATAGAGCGGCTTCGGGTCGGCCAGCTCGGCCACCAGCGTCGACCAGGCGAAGTCGCGCGCGCCTAAGCCCTTGCCGTCCCGCGGGTCGTAGTACTCGCGCAGGCCTTCGCGGGCCGCGGCGCCGATCACGCCGTCCGCCAGGCGCTCCGCCTCGGCTTGGTATCCCAGGCGGCGCAGGCCGAGCCAGACCATCCAGGCGGAGTTGACCCAGGTCGGGCCGCGCCAGTAGCGGCGGATCGGGCCATGCCCGCCGCCGGGTTCGTAGCCGCGCTCGCCGACCGCGACCGAGGGCGGCGCCACCGGGGTGAGGAACTCGCTCTCGTTCAGCAGGTGTTCCTCGACCAGCCTGCGGCCGATCTCCTCTGGCAGATCGGGCAGCGCCAACGGCGCCAGCGAGGCCCACGTCACGGTCTGCGGCCGCACGCCCCCGGGTTGCGCCTCGTCGAGGAAGAGGCCGCGCCGCTCGTCCCAGAGCCGGTCGACGAGGGCCGGGGTCGCCGAGGGCCGACCCATCGCCTGCAGGGAAAGCGACCAGAGGGTGTTGACCAGCGGTTCGCAGAGGACAGGACCGCCGGCGTCGCGGATCCGCCGCGCGTCCCAATCCAGCCGGCGGTTGCGGTGGACGAGCAGCGGAAAGCCGATGCGACCGTTCGCCCGCCGGCCCCAGACCTCTTCGAACTTCGGCGAGGCGTCGAGGCCCGACTCGTCCGGCTGCACGATCCAGAGCAGGCCGTCGCCGTCGAGGTCGCGGTTGCGGCGCAGCCAGTCCATGTGCCGGGCGATCCGCGGCTCCTCGGCAGGGTCGCCGACGGCGATCCGCCAGGCCCAGGCCAGTAGGGGCGGCTGGATCGTCTCGGTCTGCTCGGCGCGGCGGTTGGCGACGTTGTAGAAGAGCAGCCGCAGCCAGGAGACGTGGCTGCGCCAGAAGATCGTGTGGCCGACGAAACCGTCGTCCCGCTGTGCCGCCAGCAGGCTCTCCAGCTCGGCGCGGGCACGCGCCGGCTCGAAGCGGCGCCAGACGATCGCCGCGAAGCAGGAGTCCCAGTACCACTGCCACGGGTAGCGGCCCGGGCTCGGCTCGGTGTAGCTGAAGCGCGTCTCACCGCGGCTACCGAGGACCCAGTTCTGCCGCAGGACTCGCTCGGCCTCGGCGAGGACGGTCTTTCCGGAGGCGCTGCCGGGGGCGGCGTTAGACATTGGTGCGGCGCATTTCGCGCAGCGCCAGCGAGCCGAGGACCGCCAGCAAGCCCGCCATGGCGACGATGCCCGGCCAGGTGTCCGCCCAGGTCACGCTGCCGACGAACCCCTGCCGGGCCGCTTCCAGCACCTGCGTCAGCGGGTTGACGTTGGCGACCTTCTCCAGCCATGGCTGCAGCAGGGCCAGCGGCGCGTAGGCAGGGGTGAGGAGGATCAGCGCCATCGTCCCGGCCTGCATCAGCGGCGCCGCCGACTGGCTCTTGTAGCGCAGCGCCAGCATCGACCCCCAGCAGGCGGCGACCGCGGCCGTCGCGGCAACCATCAGGTAGCAGACTGCGAGTCCGTCGAGGCCCGGCCATTCGGCGCCAATCACGAAGGCGATCGCCAGTACGAAGGTCGCTGGGATCAGCGAGCGTGCGCTTGCCGCCAGCACGTTGCCGGCCAACAGGACCCAGCGGGGGGCGGGGGAGACGAGTAGGCGGTCGACCCATCCACCTTCGTAGTCGCGAGCCAGGTTGACCCCCGCCGCGGCGCCGGTGAAGCCAGCCCCCTGCAGCATGCTGACCGGGATGATGAAGCTCTCATACGAGCCGGTTTCGAAGCCCTGCAGCTGGGTCAGGGCGCCGAAGACGCCGTTCAGGCCGAGGAAGAAGATCGTCGGCGCCAGGACCCCGGGGATCGCTGCCCCCGGCACCCGCACGAGCTCGTTCTTCGCCCGCGCCATCAGCGCGGCGATCGTCGCCAGGTTCGTGCGCCATGCCGGCGAAGCCGGCGCTTCTATCGCTTTCGCGGCGACCTCCATCAGCCCACCCGCAGCCGGTGCTGGAGGGCGCGGGCGCTGAGCACCAGCCCGAGGACGACAATGCCGGCGATCGCCGCCACCGCCTCCATCGTCACGGTGGCGTCGATCCCGGAGATGATCGGTTCGCGCACGCCTTCGACGATGAAGCTCAGCGGGTTGTACTCGGCGATCGTCTTCGCCGGCTCGATCATCAGCTCCTGGGGGAAGAAGGCCGAGGAGAGGAAGAGGACTACGAGGACCAGCGGGAAGAGGCCCTGGACGACGCTGGCGCTGCCGGTTCGCAGGGCGATCGCGGCGCCGATCCCGCCGACCGCCAGCGCCGAGGCGGTGACCAGCGCCATCGCCAGCAGCGCGCCGGGGACCCCGCCCTCGATCTCGGCGCCGAAGATCAGCCCGATCGCCAGGAACCAGACCGAAGCGAAGAGCCCCAGCGCCGCGGTCCCGGCCAGCCGCCCGAGGACGATCGCGAAGCGCGGGATCGGCGCCGCGAAGAGGCGGTCGGTGAAGCCCATCTCGATGTCGACCGCGAAGGCGATGCCGCCGCTGTTGCCGGCCAGCATCATCGACTGCATCATCGCTCCGGCGAGCATGAACTGGAGGAAGCTCTGAACCGGCGGGAAGCCGGGAAGTTCGACGCTGGCGCCGGCGCCACCGGTCTGGACCGCCAGCAGCAGGGTGGGGAAGACGACGATCGGCGCCAGCAGCTGCGGCCGGCGGAAGGTCTGGCGGATCGAGCGCCCGCCCAGCGCTCGCACCACCCTCGCGCTCGCCGCCAGGTCGCTCACGTCGGTACCGGCTCCTCGTCGCCGCCCTCGCTCTCCTCCTTTTCGAGGTGGTGGCCGGTCTTGTCGACGAAGACGTCGTCGAGGGTCGGGCGGACCAGCTCCAGCGACTCGACCGCGATTCCGGCCTCGTCGAGGGCGCGGACGACGCGGGGGATGTCGGCGGCGCCGTTTTCGACCTCGACCAGGACCCGCTTCCCGTCCTTCGGCGGCAGCAGGCGGCCGATCTCGGCGCAGACGCGCTCGGCCTCGGCCACCTCGCCTTCGCTGATCAGCAGCTCGACGTGCGGGTCGCCGATTTCGTCCTTCAGCGACTCCGGCGTACCCTCGGCAACGATCCGGCCGCTGTCGATGATCCCGACGTTGTCGGCCAGCTGGTCGGCCTCCTCGAGGTACTGGGTGGTGAGGAAGACGGTGGTTCCGTCGTCGTTCAGGTCCCGGACCTCCTCCCAGATCGTTTTGCGACTGACCGGATCGAGGCCGGTGGTCGGCTCGTCGAGGAAGAGGACGCTGGGTTCGTGGACGAGGGCGGCGGCGAGGTCGAGACGGCGCTTCATCCCGCCCGAGTAGGTGCCGACCCGGCGGTCGGCGGCGGCGGTCAGGTCGACGCGTTCGAGCAGCGCGTCGGCGCGCTGGCGCCCGGCCGCTGGCGGCAGGCCCTGCAGCGTCGCCTGCAGCCGGATCAGCTCGCGGCCGGTCATCAGCGGGTCGAGCGCCGCTTCCTGCAGGGCGACGCCGATCGAGGCCCGCACCCGGCGCGCCTCGGCGACGACGTCGTGGCCGGCGACGCTGGCCCGCCCGCCCGTCGGCAACAGCAGGGTCGTCAGCATCCGTACCGTGGTCGTCTTGCCGGCGCCGTTGGGGCCGAGGAAGCCGTAGATCTTGCCCTCGGCGACCTCGAGGTCGATTCCCTGGACGGCCAGAACCTCGCCGAAGGCGCGCTCGAGGCCCGCGACGGCGATCGCCGGCACGCTAGGCCTCCAGCGGCTCGGCGTCGAGCGCGGGCGGGCTCGCCTCGACCCAGCGCCGCCCGTTGGCTCGCTCGAGCGCTTCGGCGGCGTCGAGCAGCAGCTCGTCGCGTCCCCAGGCCGCCTGTAGCTGCAGGGCGACCGGCAGCCCCTCCGAGGAGCCGACCGGGACGCTGATCGCCGGGATGCCGGTCAGGTTGGCCAGCGCGCCGCTGCGCACGTTCGCTGCGTCGGCGGTGAGAATGCCGCTCGGCAGCTCGACCACCGGCGCCTCCAGGGGCGGCGCCACGGCGGGGACGGTCGGGCAGGCGATGACGTCGACGTCCTCGAAGATCCTGGCCAGCGTCTGGCGCGCCATCGTTCGCACCCGCTCCGCCTTGATCGTGGCGATCGCCGGGACCAGCACGCGGTACTTGAGCAGACCGCGGCCGAGCGGGCTCAGCTCCGGGTCGAGGCGGTTGAGGCGCTCGGGGGTGACGCCGCCGAGGCTCTCGCAGTTGGCGATCAGGACGGTGGCCAGGGTCGCGGCGGCCAGTTCCGGCAGCTCGATCTCGCGCACCTCGCCGCCGGTCTCGCGGCGCAGCTCCTCGATCGCGTTCTCGCAGGCCTCGCGCACCTCCGGCGCGACGTCCTCGGAGACCTCCCCGCCGATCACCCCGATTCGAAGTCCCCTTGGATCGCCCGCGGCCAGCTCTTCGCCGAAGAGGACCGAGTCGAGCGCTCGGCAGTCGGCGGCGTCGGCGCATAGAGCGCCCGAGACGATCGTGGTCGAGACCTCGGCCATGTGGTGCCCCGCCATCGCCGAGCGGCCGAAGGTCGGCTTCAGGCCGGTGAGACCGCAGTAGGCGGCCGGATAGCGGATCGAGCCGACCCCGTCGGCTCCCACCGCGCCGGCGACGAGCCGGGCCGCGACCGAGGCTGCGGGGCCGCTGGAAGAGCCGCCCGGGCAGCGATCCCGGTTCCAAGGGTTGCGCGCCGGACCGTAGACGGAGACGTTGCCGGTGCTGCCGGCGCCGAGCTCGTGCATGTTGGCGACGCCGACGACCACCGCGCCGGCATCGCGCAGCGCCCGGTAGGGCCCTGACTCGCCGGGCTCGGCCGGCGCCAGCATCTCCGCCGCACCGAAGCGCTGCGCCCGCCAGGGCAGCGGCCACTCGTCCTTGATCACGACCGGGACGCCGAAGAGAGGGGCGCGGGGCGCGGCGGCGAGCATCTCTCGCGAGCGCTCGGGGAAGGTGGCGACGACTGCGTTCAAGGCAGGATTGCGCTCTTCGATCCGCGCCAGCGTCGCCTCCAGCAGTTGAGTCGGGTCGAGGTCGCCGGCGGCGATCGCCGCCGCCTGCTCCCGCAGCGAGAGGTCGAGGCCCGCGCTCATCGGCTCGGCGGCGCCTGCGAGAGGTCGGGGTCCCGCTCGAGCGGGATGTCGCTCGTGTCGAGGTCGAGCAGCTCGAGGATCGGCGGCCAGAGAGTCTGGTGGGCGGCGCGGACCACCGCCAGCTCGATCTCGTCGGCCTCGATCCCGTAGGCGGCGAGGGCCGCCGGGATGAAGTCGTCAGTGTGCTCGGAGGCCTCCATTTAGCGTCGCCAACCCTACCTTGGCGCTTGGCCGGGATCGTGCAGCCGCCTCCACAACGCAGCATCCAGCCGCCCCGAACGGCAAGATTGGCGCCGCAACTGGGCTCCCAGCCCGGTGTTTGCCTGTTCGATGCCGATCGCAGAAACCAAAACCACCTCCCGGCGCATCTGGGCCCTGCTGGCCGCCGCCTGCCTGCTGGCGGCGCTGGTCGCGGTCGCGGCCCCGCGGCCGGCCGACTCGGCGCCGCTGCGCGTCGTCGTCCTCGGCCAGACGTCGGAAACGCCGCCCCCCTCCTGCCCGGGCAAAATCGTCGACGGCCGCGAGGAAACCGCCTGCCGGGCGGAGGGACGCGTCACCGGCTTCCAGTCGATCGCCGACGGCGTTCCCCGTCCGTTCGAGGCGCCCTTCGAAGGAAAAATCGTCGCCTGGTCGATCACCCTCTCGAAGCCCTCGACGGTGGAAACGGAGACGACCACCGACGAGGTGGGCTTCTTCGACGGCTTCTTCGGAACCCCCTCGCAGGCCCGGATCGCCGTGCTGCGCCCGATCGAAGATTCGAAGCCGCCGAAATACAAACTGGTTCGCCAGGGCCCGATCGAGATCCTCAACCCCTACTTCGGCAGCACCCCCGTGTTCGCCCTCGACCATCCCCTCACCGTCCTCAAGGGCCAGGTGGTGGCGCTGACGGTCCCGACCTGGGCGCCGATGTTCGCCTTCAACGTCGCCGACGACAACACCTGGCGCGCCAGCCGCCTGCCCGAACACTGCATCGCGCCCGCGGACATCCAGGGCGGGCACCCCCAGCAGGGCGTGGGCAAAATCAAGACCTACGGCTGTTACTACTCCCGCGCGCGGCTGCTCTACACCGCGACGCTGGTCAAGAAGCCGTAACGGTTTAGCCGCAGAGAATTTTCCTTCCGCGCACCACGCGTGCGCCGTCGCTCGGCAGCATCGGCGCGATGCTCGTATTCGCGCTTTTCCTCGGCCAGGCTCTTGGTCTTCCGGAAGTGGAAAATCCGATCCCGGAGAGGATCGGCTTGGAAGACGTCTTTACCGCTGCCGGAGCAGGTGGCGTGCTGGGTGGGATGGTGGGAGCCTGCTGCTCTCCGCAGAGCAAAGAGCGGGCGATAAGCGTGGGTAGTGTCATTGGCCTCTGCATCGGCACCGGCTTTTATGGGACCGCCCTTGTGATTCAGGTAGCATCGAGCTTGTGAAATCTTTTGTCCGAGGAAAAGAGAATGATCGCTGGATCTTCATCCTGATCGGAGTCCTCGCCACTGTGATCGTCCTCGTGGCGAACGCGGTCAGCGAACTCGTGTACCTGCCCCTCCTCTTGATCTACTTCATCCAGCAAGCGCGCAGCTACCTGCTGCAACGAGCCGAGCGGAGATCTAGAGCGCTTCTTGACGAAGCCCGCAGTACGGGCAGTCAGACACGTCCAGCCCGATGAGCTGGTCGCAGCGACGGCAGGCGCGGAGGTTCTCGGGGCTGCGGGGCAGGGAGGAGACGGAGGGCGCCAGCGGCAGAACCATGCCGACGGGTTCCATCTCCTCGCCGGTCTCCCGGTCGACGTAGACCGAGCCGGGCTCGGCGTGGGCCAAGGCCTCGCGACCGGAGGCCGCGGCGCGCATGCGGTAGAGCTGCTTCTCGTTCATCGCCGGGAAGATTATTAGGTTGGGCGGCAGCGATGCGCGTTCTCGTCTTCCACGGCTACATGCTGCGCGGCACCGGCAGCAACATCTACAACGTCAACCTGGCGCGGGCACTGGCCGGGCTCGGCCACGAGGTGCACCTGCTCTGCCAGGACCGGGAGGTGCGGTTGGAGGGGGTGGAGGTCCACAACCCCGACATCGGCGGCCTGCTCCCCGTCTATGTCAAAGACCCCTACGAGGGATTCGAGGTCAAGACCTTCCCGGAGCTGAGCGACGCCGAGCTCGACCGCTACGTCGAGGCGAACGTCGCCGCCGTGCGCGAGGTCGCCGCCAGTGCGGGCGGCATCGACGCGGCGCTCGCCAACCACCTGGTGATGGGCCCGGCGATCCTCGCCCGGGCCGACGTCGCCCCCTTCGCGGCGAAGATCCACGGCTCGGCGCTCGAGTACACGGTCAAGCCGCACCCGCGCTTCCTCCCGTACGCACGGGAGGGGATGGAGGCCGCCCGCGGGGTCCTGATCGGCTCCGCCCACACGGCCGAATCGCTCTGGGCGGCGCTGCCCGACGTCCCCGGCCTGCGCGGGAAGTCGCGGCTGGGCCCGCCGGGAGTCGACGTCGAGGAGTTCCGGCCGCGGGGTGGGCGCGAGGACCTGGTCGCCTTCGTCGGCAAGCTGATCGTCTCCAAGGGGGTCGACCTGCTGCTCGCCGCCTGGCCGCTGGTTCGCGCGGCCAACCCCGGGGCGCGGCTCGAGGTCGCCGGCTTCGGCGCCTACGAGGACGGGCTGCGGCGGCTGCTGGCGGCATTGGAGCGAGGCGACCTCGGCGATGCGCGTGAGGTCGCCCGCCTCGGCCGGGCGCTCGAGGGTGGGGAGGAGCGGCCGCTGCCGATCCTCTCGGCCTTCCTCGCCGACCCGCCGCGGGGATACGCCGAGGCGGCCCGCGCCGCGGCTGGCTCGGTCGAGCTGGTCGGCCGGCTCGAGCACCACGAGGTGGCCTCCTTCTTCCCCCGCGCCGAGGCGATGGTGATGCCGAGCACCTTCCCCGAGGCCTTCGGGATGGTCGCCGCCGAGGCCGCCGCGTGCGGGACGCTGCCGGTCTCCGCCGGGCACTCGGGGATGCTCGAGGTATCCCGCCAGCTGCAGGCGGACCTGCCCGAGGGGGTTGGCGCGCTGACCTCGTTCCCGGTCGAGGCCGGCGCGGTGGAGGCAATCGCGTCCCGGCTCAACGCCTGGCTGGCGCTGCCGGAGAACGAACGGGAGCGCGCCCGGGCGATCTTGGTCGAGACCGTCGCGCGGCTCTGGAGCTGGGAGGGAGTCGCCCGGGGCGTCCTTTCCGCAGCCGCTGGGGAACTCGATCGTTTACCGCGTCCAGGGAGCTAGTGCGAAGCGTCACCTGGGGCCGCAAAGCCTCCCGCCGCCGCTTCAATAGAATGCCCGCCGCCCCAATGTACGGCCGCCTGCCCATAGTGAAGATGCTGCTGGTGACGATCGCCCTGACGGTGGTCATCTCGGCGGTGATGGTCCCGATCAACTGGAACGGCCAGGGGGCCTCTACGGCTGCGCCGAAGATCGACCACCTGCTGAACGTGATGATCGTCCTCTCGGCGTTCGTCTTCTCGCTGGTGATGGTGATGCTCTTCTACGCGCTCTGGAAATTCAAAGCGAAGCCGGGGGACGAGTCCGACGGGGAGCCGATCCACGGCAACACCCGCCTGGAGATCGCCTGGACCTTGATCCCGACCGTGATCGTCCTCTTTGCCGGCGGCTACAGCTGGAAGGTGCTCGACGACATCGAAGAGCCGAACTCCAAGCACCTGACGGTCTCGGTCTTCTCGCAGCAGTACGCCTGGAGCTTCGCCTACCCGGGCAAAGAATATGCCTGGAGCGAGGGCGAGCTGCACGTCCCGGTCGACCGCCAGGTCCAGTTCAAGATGCACGCGATGGACGTGATCCACTCCTTCTGGGTCCCCGAGTGGCGGATCAAGAAAGACAACGTCCCCGGCATCACGACCACCGCGATCGTCACCCCGGACAAGGAAGGGACCTACCAGCTCGTCTGCACCGAGCTCTGCGGCTTCGGCCACGCGACGATGCGGGCGACGGTCGTCGTCGAGTCCCCCGCCGAGTTCAACGAATGGGTCGAAGGCCTCGACCAGAAACTGCCCGAACCGTTCATGGACGTCCTCAAAGAGGAGAGCGTCACCGACCCGCCGGCCCTGGATGCCGGAGGGGCATAATGGGGGCGAGCTGATGGCTGCCGCGATCAAGAGACCCGGCTGGTGGCGAGGCCTGTTCGGTGCCGTCGCCTTCGGCGCCTTCGGCTTCGGCCTCGTAATTGCCCTGCGGGCGATTTCCGACCTGCCGCTCTACCAGACCGAACAGACCGGCTACCCGCACATAATCGTGCCCGCTGTCACCGCCCCGTTGGGCTTCCTCTGGGGCTTCGGCTGCTTCGACTACTGGCTGCGCTGGGCCGCCGGGATGCCGACCATCCCCGACGACCACTCCCAGCACGGCGCCAAGAGCTGGAAGGACTACTTCAAATTCAACACCGACCACAAGGTGATCGGTGTCCAGTACGTCGTCACCACCTTCATCTTCTTCTTCCTCGGCGGTCTGATGGCGATGCTGATCCGGGCCGAGCTGGCCCAGCCGGGGACCCAGATCGTCGAAGCGTCGACCTACAACAGCCTCTTCTCGACGCACGCGGTGCTGATGATCTTCGTCTTCGTGATCCCGGTCTTCGCCGGCCTCGCGAACTACGTCCTGCCGCTGATGATCGGCGCGCCGGATATGGCGTTCCCCCGCCTCAACGCGCTCAGCTTCTGGATGCTGCCGATCGCCGGCGTCCTCTTCATCGGCAGCTTCCTCTGCCCGGGCGGGGCCTTCGACGCAGGCTGGACCGGGTACGCGCCGCTCTCGACCGGGGCGCCCTTGGGGCAGTCGTTCTTCAACCTCGGCGTCCAGTTCGCCGGCGCCTCCTCGATTGCGACCGCGCTCAACTTCCTGGTCACGATCATCACCATGCGTGCGCCCGGGATGACCTTCTGGCGGATGCCGCTGCTGGTCTGGGCGAACCTCTCTACCTCGCTGCTGGTCGTCGCCGCGACCCCCTTCATCGCCGGCGTCCAGTTCATGGTCCTCTTCGACCGCGCCCTGCACACCAACTTCTTCCAGTTCGCGGGTGGCGGCGACGTGATCAGCTACCAGCACATCTTCTGGTTCTACTCGCACCCGGCGGTCTACATCATGATGCTGCCCGGGTTCGGGATCATCTCCGAGGTCATCTCGACCCACGCCCGCAAGCCGATCTTCGGCTACCGCCTGATGGCCCTGGCGCTGATTGGGATCGTCGTCCTCAGCTACTCGGTCTGGGCGCACCACATGTTCGTCGCCGGGATGTTCTCCTGGCTGCGGGTGCCGATGATGATCACCACCCTGCTGATCGCGGTGCCGACCGGGATCAAGATCTTCTCCTGGCTGGGCACCCTCTACTTCGGCAAGATCCACACCTATTCGACGTCGATGCTGTTCGCGCTTGCCTTCATCGTCACCTTCACGATCGGCGGGATCTCGGGCGTGATGCTGGGCATGGTGCCGATCGACATCCACGTCTCCGACACCTACTTCATCGTCGCCCACATCCACTTCGTCCTCTTCGGCGGCTCGGTCTTCACGATCTTCGCTGGCGTCTACCACTGGTTCCCGAAGATGACGGGCCGGATGTACGACGAGAAACTCGGTCGCGTCCACTTCTGGGGGACCCTGGTCGGCACCTGGGGCACCTTCGTCCCGATGCACTGGGTGGGGATGGACGGGATGCCGCGACGGGTCGCCGACTACTCCGCCCAATTCGGCGACTGGAACCTGCTGATCAGCGCCTTCGCCTTCCTGCTCGGTGCCGTCCAGCTCGTCTTCCTCTACAACATGGTCGTCAGCTGGCGGTTCGGCCCGAAGGCCGACGCCAACCCCTGGCGTGCCAACTCGATCGAGTGGCAGGTCTCCTCGCCGCCGCCGATCTTCAACTTCGACGAGATCCCGCGGGTCGTCGGCGGTCCCTACGAGTTCGGGATCCCCGGCGCGAAACACGCGATCATGGCTGGCGAAGGGGCAGAGGTCCCCGCCGGTGAGAAGAGCGTGGTGGGTACCGGCTCATGAGCCCAGAGCAGGCCGATGATCGCAAGCCGCTGCTGGTCTTCCTCAACGAGGTGGCCGGCGGCCGCAAGCTGCTGCAGGCGGTGCGCGAGCGCCAGGACCAGATCTCCCGCGTCGTCGTCGCGGCGCCGCAGAACCAGCCTTCGGTCGGCCAGCTGATCGACGCCAGCGAGGTGCGCGAAGCCGCACGGGCCCGGGTCGAGGTGACGATGGCGGTCCTCAGCGAGTTCGGCATCGAGTCGGTCGGTGAGGTGATGGACCCCGAGCCGTCGCTGGCTCTGGACGACGCCGTCAGGGCCCACCGTCCCGGCGAGGTGCTCCTCTCCTGCCTGGCGGACACCCGCTTCGGTTTCATGCGCCGCGACTTGGTCGAGTGGGCGCGTGAGCAGGTCGAGCCGGAGGTGAAGCTGACCCACATCCCGGTGCGGATCGAAGACGACGCGATTCGCTGGGACCTCAACCACACTCTGGTCGTGGCGACCAAAACCGTCGCCGCGCCCGATCTGCTCACCAGGCTGAAGGAGCGCGCCGGCATCCGCCCGCACCGCTTCACGATCATCTGCCCGCGGGCCGAGGACGTCAGCGAGGGTCAGGTGGTCCGCGACCTCGCCTCGACGCTGGCAGAGCTCTACCGCTCGGACATCGACGCCACCGGGCAGCCGATGAGCCCCGATCCCTTCTACGCGGTGAAGAACGCGATCGAGCACTACCGGATCGACGACATCCTCATCTCCACCTTTGCCGGTGAGCAGTCGCGGTGGCTCGAGGAGGACCTGATCGGCCGGGTGCGGGAGATCACCGAGAAGTCCGTCGAGCACATCGAGGTCGGCCGGCCCGCGGCGGCGGTTGCCGCCGCCGTCGCCGGGGGGGAGGCAAGCAGCTGATGGAGAGCGCGACCGTAGCCGTCGGCCACGCCGAGCATCACCACGGCCCGCCCGAGGCCAACCAGAGCTCGCGGATCGACCGCCAGACCCTCGGCATCCTCCTCTTCATCGTCTCCGAGGTGATGCTCTTCGGGGCGTTCTTCGCCTCCTACTTCTTCCTCCGGGTCGTCGTCGACCCGCCGAGCTGGCCGCCGGAGCCCTACCACCTGCCGGTCGGCGTGGCCGGGATGAACACCGCGATCCTCGTCTCCTCCAGCTTCACGATCCACTACGCCCTCGAGGCGATCCGCCGGGGTAACCACAAAGGCCTCAAATTGGGCCTGGTGGCGACCTGGCTGCTCGGTGCCACCTTCCTCTTCATCCAGATCAACGAGTACGTGCACATCGGGTTCAGCGCCCGCGACCTCGGGTTCGGCTCGATCTTCTACAGCCTCACGGGCCTGCACGGAGCTCACGTCTTCGTGGGCCTGATGCTGCTCACGTTCGCGACGATCCGCGCCTTCCGCGGCCACTTCGGCCCCAAAGCGGAGGACCACCTGGGCGTCGAGGTGCCGGGCATCTACTGGCACTTCGTCGACATCATGTGGATCATCGTCTACGTGACGGTGTACATCCTCTAGCTTGAGCAGCTGAAAGTCGGCGCCATGCGACTGAACGAGGCGGCGGTCTTCAAATGGGTCGTGATCGTCGGGTTGGCGGGCGCCTTGGTCGTCGCGGTGACGTTGTTGACGCGGCCGTTGGTGGGGGCGCTGCTCGGATTAGCGCTCGCGATCTCCGGCTGCGTCTACGCCTACCGCTGGGCGCGCGAGAGATGGCGCTGAGTTGGCACAGAGAATTTACGTTGTAAGACAAAAAGTTGCATTTAGCTCTGTAGGCTGACAACATGGAGACCATGGTCAGGGAGAGCTGGACTGACGGGCGACTCGACGAGTTCGAGAAGCGGATCGACGAACGTTTCGATCGCGTCGATGAACGGTTCGACGATCTACGCCAAGAGATGAAATCCGGATTCGCTCAGGTCGGCGAACGATTTGAGCAGGTGGATGGGCAATTCGTTCAGGTCGACAAGCGCTTGGACAAGATCGACAGCCGCTTGGAGTCGATGCAGAAGACCCTCATCTTCGGCGTGATCGCGATGTCTTCGGCCTACATGGCGGGGTTTGCTGCGCTGGTCACCCAGATCTAGCGCGCCGGGTCAGTTCCAGAGCTGCCAGCGTCAGCGCGATCGGGACCGTTGCCGGGGTCTGGTCGATCCAGAAGAAGAGCAGGTCGAAGGTCGGGCAGATGACGGCCGCGAGGGCGGCGCCACGCAGCTGCAGGCGGCGGTCGGAGGCGAGCAGGGCGCCGAGGGTGGCGGCGATGAAGAGGTCGCCGAAGCCCATCACCGCCGAGCCGAAGGAGGCGAGCTGGAGGCGGGGAAAGTCGGCGGCCGGGGCGGCGGCGTTGAGGGTCGCGTTGGGCTCCTGGAGGAGGTTCGTGCCGATGAGGTAGGCGTCTACGGCCGCCATCGCGTAAATCCCCAGCTTCAGCCACCGGGGCGGGACCACGCAGGCGGTCAGCCAGCCGAGGCTGACGCAGGCCAGCGCCGAGAGGGCGAGGGCGGCCGTCTCACCGCCGAGAGCTCCCTCCGCCGCCCACGCGAGTGCAAAGAGGGGAATGACGAGCAGGGCCAGCAGCGGATTCGCCCCACGCACCAGCCAGGCCAATGCCGCGGCGGCGAGCGGCGGCACGGCGACCAGCGCCAGGTAGGTGAGGAAGCGGGCGCTGGCCGATTCGAGGGCTATCGCCGAGACCACGACGACGATCGAGAGCGGCAGGACCAGCGCCCACCAGTTGCTGCGCAGCCGCCTCAGCAGCGTCGTGGAGGGGGCCCTGGGACCTGCGACGAGGAGGGCCTGGACAAGGCTGAGGACGCCGATCGAGAGCCAGAAGGGGAGCAAGCCTCAAGCGCGCCAGGCCGTGGCCGTGGCTGACCGCTCGGCTTCCGGCGGCCGCGCGGGAGACGGTTTACCGCGGGGCTCGAGACGCCCGGCGGCGGCGACCGTCCAGAGCATCGCCAGCCAGTTGCCGGTGGCGATCGCGATGTGGACCCAGACGATGCCCGCGGGGAGCTCCAGCCACCACTGGATGCCACCTATTGCGCCCTGTAGGGCGAGGAGGCCGATTACCAGCGTCAGGGGCCTCAGGGCTCGTCGGTCGGCGTCAGGGCGTCGCAGGAGGAACCAGACCGCCAGCGCCGCGACGCCGTAGATCGCCGCAATCGACGCATGGCGCTGAACGACCCACTCCAGCGTCCCGGTGCCCTCGAAGTCGAAGCGGTGGACCAGCTGTCCTTCGTGGGCGCCGGCGTGGGGGCCCGACGCCGTGGCAATCGTTCCCGCCAGGATCGTCAGCTGCCCGATCGGGATCAGCGCCCGCACGGCCCAGACGCTGAGCCGATCGTGCGAGCGGCGGCGCTCCCACGGCTCGTAGCGCGAGCACCAGGCGAGGGCGAAGGCCGCGTCGAGCAGCATCATCGAGAGGATGAAGTGGGACATCACCAGGCCGGGCGCCAGGTGGTACTTGACGACAAGGGCGCCGAGGATAGCCTGGCCGATCACGCCGAGGGGCAGCAGGGCGCCGAACAGCGCCAGGTGCCAGCGGTAGGGGCGGCGGAAGAAGGCGAGGATGCTGGCGGCGATCACCGCAAAGCCGACGAACCCGGTCAGCAGGCGGTTCCCGTACTCGATTACGGCGTGGGCTTCGAGCGGGGGCGTGCTGCCGCCATAGCATTTGGGCCAGTCGGGGCAACCGAGCCCGGATCCCGTCAGGCGCACGGCGGCGCCGGTGAGCACGATCAGCGACAGGGCCGCCAGGGCGACGAGGGTGACCTGTGCGTAGCGCTGGGGGGAGATCTCGAGGCGGCTTTTCAGGCGTTCCCGCATCTACCCGCAATCATCGCAGCGGCCGCGCGGCCGCCTCCGCTCAGCCTTTGGAGCTGCCGCCGCTGCCGGCGTTTTCGAGCAGGAACTCGACCAGGTCTTCGATTTCTTTCGAAGACAGAATCTGTTCGTAGTTCTGCGGCATGACATTGGGCGGGTAGCCCTTCGCGATTTCCGCGTTCGGATCCTTGACCATTTCTTCGACGTGGGCCTGGGTCTCGCCCGGCAGCACTTCGTCGAGGTCGGGGCCGGTGACTCCACCGGCTTCGGCGGCGGCGAACGTGTGGCAAGTGCCGCAGCCGTTGCTGGCGAAGACCTGGGCGCCCGGGCCTCCCGGGACCTTGGGCGGAGCGGCGCCGGGGACTCCAGCCCATTCGCCGACGTAGGCGGCGACGTCGTCGAGATCCTGGCCGGTGACGATCTCGGCCGGCATCGAGACGGCGGGATTGCCGTTGTCGGGGCGCGGGTACTCGACCTGCGCTTTGACGACCCCCTCGATCGTGTCGCTGTCGTTGCCTCCCGCGCGAGCGGCGGCGAAGGCGTCGTCGAGGTCGGGCCCGACCTGGGCGGTCGTCCCGGCTTGGGCCAGCGTGTGGCAGGTCCCGCACTTTTGCCTGAAGAGTTCGCGGCCGCGCTGCGGGTCGGCGTCGGTGGTGCCGCAGCCCGAGGCGGCCACCATGAGGGCGCCAAGAGCCGCGAGGGCGAGCAGCGGAGAGATGAGTTTCGAAACGCGGGCCATGGGGGTGAAGTGCGGGGCGGAGTCTATATGTCGGGGCTGCCGGGAAGCATGTCGTCAGGCACGGCTAGCGGTAGTCTTTGAGTCGATTCGCACTAACTCTGAAGTAACGGCGATGGGAGGTCGCAGATGCAGGTGAAGGACGGGATGTCGGAGATCACGCTCACCGTGGGGCCGTCCCACACGCTGCGCGAGGCGGCCGAGAAGATGGTCGAGAAAGGGACCGGCGCTGCGCTCGTGATCGACGCCGAGCTGCCGACCCTCTCCGTGGTCACCGAGCGCGACCTGCTGATCTCCGTGGCTCGCGGTCAGGATCCCGACCGCGAGCACGTCGCCGACCACATGAGCGAGGGGGTTCTCGCCGCCGCCCCCGACTGGAGCCTCGAGCGGGCCGCCGCCGAGATGTCGCGGCGCGGCGTCCGCCACCTCGTCGTCTTCGAGGACGCGGACGCCATCGGCGTCCTCTCGATGCGCGACATCGTCCGCTGCTGGACCAGCGACGGAGCCACCTCGGAAATGAAGCTGCCCGGCTAAGGCTGAGGGGGGCCGGAGATCGTTTCTACCGGCAGAGCGGCGCCGCGGGTCTCCTGGCGGCGCGGAAGGCGGTAGTAGTCGCGGATCGAACCGCGGACGATGCTGCGGAAGGCGGCGAGGGCGAAGATCGCGCCGATGATGCCCCAGATGTAGGGGGCGAACATGAAGCCGGCCGCGTAGATGCCGCAGATCAGGCCCAGCGCGCCGATCGCCAGGAAGACCGGGCCCCACGAGGGCTGCGGCAGGTAAATCGTCTCGCCAGGCTCGGGAACCTCTCGATGCTCAGTCACGAATCTGGCTCCTACTGGGCGATGTAGAGGAAGGCGGCGACAAAGGACAGGGCGAAGACGCCGGCGGCGATGCCACCAGCCACAAGCCCTGCGCGCATCTGCCGACGTGCGGATTCACGGTCCATGAGCACGGATTTCTATCAGGCGGGGCGGCTAGGGAGGGTCTTGCACCCCTTCCCCAAAGACCGTCGCGCAGCTGGTCGTACTTACGCTGCGAGGCGTGACTTCTTGAGCCTTTGTGGAAGGGGTGCAAGACCCTCCACCCGGACCGGGCCAGGACTCAACACCGCCACAGCGCCCGAGAACGGCCCGTCAGCGAAAAGCAAGAGAAGAAGCCCTCCCGATCCACCCGTCCTTCTTTAGGAAAAGCTCCTGCACCCTGAATGTATTTGCGCTTCGGGTGGAGGGAAGGGTGTCCTGTCCCTCCCTAACCCTTCCGAAATTCGACTCAGACGTTGGCCGCAATAGCCATCGAGAGAAACAGCAGCGCCAGGTAGCCGAGAGAGAAGAGATAAGTCCTGAGAGCCCAACGACGGTCCCCGGACCGCAGGAGCCGAACCGCGAAGTAGATGAACGCCCCGCCGAGCAGAATCGACGGAATGACGTAGACGATGCCGAGGCCGCCGGCGCAAAACGGCAGCTGGGTGACCGCGTAGAGGAGGACGGTGTAGAGGAGGATCTGGCGGCGGGTCTCGTCCTCGCCGCGGACCACCGGCAGCATCGGGATCCCGGCCTTCGCGTACTCGTCCTTCATCAGCAGGGAAAGGGCCCAGAAGTGCGGCGGGGTCCAGAAGAAAATGATCGCGAACATGTAGAAGGCCATGCCGCTGAGCTCGCCGGTGACCGCCGCCCAGGCGACCAGGGGCGGCACCGCGCCGGCTGCTCCGCCGATGACGATGTTCTGCGGCGTCCGCCGCTTCAGCCAGAGGGTGTAGACCCCGACGTAGCCGACGAAGCCGCTGAGCGAGAGCGTCGCGGCCAGCGGGTTGACGGTCAGCGAGAGCACCAGGAAGGAGGCGGTCGCGAGGATGAGGCCGAAGGCGATTGCCGCCCGGGGCGAGATCCGGCCGGCTGCGACCGGTCGGTTGGCGGTGCGGGCCATCGTGCGGTCGATGTCGCGATCGACGGCGTGGTTGATCGCCCCGGCCCCGCCGGCGGAGAGGGCGCCGCCGAGGCAGGTGAGGAGGACCAGGCCGAGCGAGGGATCGCCCGCCACGTACATCGTCGTCACCGTGGTGAAGAGCAGCAGCGACTGCACCTTCGGCTTGGTCAGCGTCAGGTAGTCGCGGACGACGGTGGGAACTGCGGAGCGGGTGGCCGCCGTCGGATTGGGCGCGGTCTGCGCGCCGGCACCGGATTGCATGGCGCTCAGGCTACCGGCTGCGAATCGCGCGGCGCCGCCTGCTCGGAGCGCCGGGTGCGATGGCCGATCGCCTCACGGATGTCGCGCAGCGGCCGGGCGCTGCGGACGTCGGGGAGGACGTCGAAGTTGTATGGATCGGGCGGCGAGAGCGCGAACCACTCGAGGGTCTCGCCGCCCCACGGGTCGTGCCCCGCCTCGGGGCCGTTCTCGCGGCTGAAGATCGCGTTGAGGATCGTCAGCAGGATCCCGACGAAGAGGACGAAGACGCCGATCGAGGCGATCACGTTGTAGGCGGTGACGCCGGTGCCGGCGAAGTACTTGTAGGCGTCGATCACCTGGCCCTGCTCGGTACCGGCGAAGAACAGCGGCGCGAAGCCGAGCAGCAGGCCGGCCATGATCGTCCAGAAGGAGATGCGAGCGAGGCTCTCGCCCATCGTGCGGCCGGTCATCTTCGGGAACCAGTAATGGAGCGCAGCGAAGCCGCCGAAGACCGAGCCGCCGATCAGCGTGAAGTGCGTAGCGGCGGTGGAGTCGACCGTGTTCTTCAGGTGCCAGGCGGAGGCGACCAGCGAGTGGCAGAGCTCGGAGGCCAGGCCGACCGTGATCGCGAAGATCGCGCCGACAGCGAACAGCAGCGGCGCCCGCATCCGCAGGGTGCCGCCGGCCAGGGTCGAGATCAGGTTGAAGAGGACGAGCCCGAAGGGGACGATCAGCGCCAGCGACATCAGCATCGCGAAGTACATCCAGCCGATGCCGATCGGCGCGGTCAGCATGTTCTGCATCCAGGCCAGCGTCCCGACCACGGCGATCGCGGCCAGCGCGGCCATCACGACGGTGCGGTTGAAGAGCGGTTTGCGGGAGAAGGTGGCGAAGATTTCGGCGATCGCGCCGAAGGCGAAGATCAGGACCAGCATGTAGGTGCCGGTGTAGAAGATCCAGCTCAGGTGCTGCCAGAGGAGCGGCGCGCCGCCGGAGCCGTCGGCGAAGAAGATCCCGTCGTAGTGGCGGTCGATCATCAGCATCGTCAGCGCCGCCAGCAGGACCGGCCCGATCACGATCAGCAGCCAGGAGCCGACGGCGGTGGCCCAGGCGAAGAGCGGCACGCGGCGCCAGGCCATTCCCGGCGCCCGCATCGTTTTCAGCGTCGCGATCAGGTTGATCGAGAGGAAGACGAAGCCGAGGGTCGCGAGGCCCACCGAGGTGACCCAGGCGTCGACGCCGTTGTTGGAGAGGAAGGCGACCTCGGTGAGCGGTGCCAGCGGGTTGACGCCGGCCTCCGAGGGGGTGAAGAGGAAGGTCGCGTAGAGCGCCACCCCGCCGGCGACCCAGAGCGCCAGGCCGGTCTGGCCGAGGCGCGGCAGCGCCGTCCCGCGAGCGCCGATCTGCAGCGGCGTCACGTAGTAGAAGAGCCCGATGACGAGCGGCAGCGCGAAGAGGAAGATCGCGCTCGCGCCGTAGAGGGAGAGCATCCGGTTGAAGGCGACGGGGGAGAGGAAGGTGTTCTCGGGGACCAGCAGCTGGATCCGCATCAGGACCAGCTCGACGAGGGCGATGAAGAGGAAGCCGAGAGCGCCGCAGATGAGGATCTGCCCGATCTCCTTGTGGTCGGCGGAGGTCGTCAGCTGCGCCCAACGCGGGCGCTTGGGGCTGTAGCCGTCGGCGACGAGCTCGGGGCGCGGGCTGGGGCTCATGGGGTTTCTCCGTTTTTAATCTGACCGACGACCTTTTCCTG
>Ga0307280_10000025_pt1 | contig 45999 bp, 32 predicted proteins | sample ER_DNA_119_FD_194479 | JGI IMG/M metagenome (GOLD analysis project Ga0307280, IMG submission 194479) | Bulk soil microbial communities from the East River watershed near Crested Butte, Colorado, United States - ER_DNA_119 | ecosystem: Environmental > Terrestrial > Soil > Floodplain | place...
GCTCAGGGACCGAAAGGAACCACGCGACGTGAGGTTGCGGAAGTTGGTTAGGAGCTGGGCGCCGTGCTCGGTGGCGATCGACTCGGGGTGGAACTGGACGCCCCACTGGGGGCGCTCGCGGTGTTCGACCGTCATCGGCACCCCTTCGCAGGAAGCGATCTCGCACAGGGACGGCGGCAGCGGGTGCGCTAGAGCAAGCGAGTGGTAGCGGACGGCCCGAAACGGGCTGGGGATGCCGGCGAAGAGCTGGGACCCGTCGTGCTCGACCTCGACGACGCGGCCGTGCAGCGGTCGTGGCGCTCGCTCGACCCGCCCCCCCTCCACCCAGCCCAGCCCCTGCATGCCGAGGCAGACGCCGAGCAGCGGGCGCTCGCAGCGGCGGATCGCCTCGGCGCAGACGCCGAAGTCACGCGCCCGTTCCGGGCGCCCCGGCCCAGGCGAGACGACGACGTTGTCGAACTCGAGGCGCTCGAGCTCGTCCCAGGTGGCCTCGTCGTTGCGGACGACGAAAGGCTCGCGGCCGTTCACCTCCGCCAACAACTGGAAGAGGTTGTAGGTGAAGGAGTCGTAGTTGTCGATCAGCAGCGTCTGCATCGACCGGGCCGCGCAGGCAAGATACCCCTGTGACGGCGAGCGACTGGCGACCCGACCCCGCGAAGGGCGTCTTCGAGACGCTGCTGGTCGTTGGCGGCGAGCCGATGGAGGCGGCGGGACACCTGGCCCGCCTCGGGCGCAGCCTGGCGGAGATCTACGGCGTCGAGCTTCCCCCCGGGGCGAGCGAGCTGGTTCGCGCCACCGCCGCCGGGGTCGAGCTCGGGCGCCTGCGAGTCACCGCGGTCCCGCGGGCAGGAGGGGTCGACCTCGATCTCGAGGCCCGTCCGGTCGACCGATCGATCATGTTCCCCTCGGGAGGCGCAGCGCTGCGCCGAGTCGACCGCCGAGGCGGTCACGGCCAGCACAAGTGGGTCGATCGCAGGGGGATGGACCACCCCGACGCCGGCCCCGGTCAGCTGATCTGCGACGGCGAGGAGCTGCTGGAGGCCGGCTGGGCCAACCTCTTCGCGATCCGCGAGGAGACGCTCTGGACACCCGCGCCCGACGGCCGCATCCTCGCCGGCATGGCCCGAGCAGCCGTCCTGGAGCTAGCCGCCGAAGAAGGACTGCAAACGCAGGAGCAGCCGATCTCCGCCGCAGACCTGCTCGAGGCCGACGAGACCTTCCTGACCAACTCCATCCGCGGGATCGAACCCGTCGCCGAGCTCGACGGAACCCCCCTGCCGGGCAGCGGCCAGATCAGCCGTCGCCTCGCCGCCGCCCTGCAGCGACGCTGGAACCTTGCCGATGGCTCGGGTGATCCTCCAGCGCCCGCAACCGGGCGGAAACTCGGTCAGCTCTCTCGCTGAAGCGCCGAAAGCGATCCTCGAACCGAGCGGCTCGAGGTGGCTGCTCATCCCCGTCCATGCCGGGGGGTGGCGTCGTTGGGGGGACCCCCGCCTGCCGCGCAGGTGGGGGTGGGTCCCCTGCCGTGACAGGACCCGCCGGCCCAGCAACCTTCGAGACAGCCGCCTTCACAGCCGCCGCCGCCCGCGCGCTCTCCTCAGCCGCCTCCGCAGCTCTCCTCGCCTGCCGAGCCGCATCGATCGCCATCTCCCCCACCTCGCGCACCCCCTCCTCGGAGGCACGGGCGATCACCACGGCCTCGTCGATCCGCGCTTCGAGCTCGCCCACGGTCGGCACCGCGCTGCGCGGCACGACCCAGTCCTGCGTGCTATCCCGTTCAGACCCCTCGATAGCGGGCAATTTAGGCGTGAGAGAGGCGGCAAACCGGCGCGCTCATTAGATTTAGCCGCCCCCGAACTTCGAACGACCCCGAGGAGCACGTTGAGACACCCCAGAGACTTCTTCCTGCCGCAGGCGATCGGCGCCCCGGAGCCGCTCCGCGAGATCCCCGTCAAGCCCTCGCGGATGATCCACTTCCTCGACTTCTCGAACGAGAAGATGGTCGCCAAGGCCGGCGCCATCGCCGAACAGACCGACATCCTCCTCGGCAACCTCGAGGACGCGGTCCCGGTCGACCGCAAGGAGGCCGCCCGCGCCGGCCTGATTCGCGCCGCCAAGGAGAACGACTTCGGCCAGACCTCGCTCTGGACCCGCGTCAACGCCCTGGAGAGCCCCTGGGTGCTCGACGACCTGACCGAGCTGGTGACCGAGATCGGCGACCAGCTGGAGACGATCATGGTCCCCAAGGTCGAGGGCGCCTGGGACATCCATTACGTGGACCGCCTGCTCGCCCAGCTGGAGGCGAAGGCGGGCCTCGACCGCCCGATCCTCGTCCACGCGATCCTCGAGACCCCGCAGGGCGTGGTCAACCTGGAGGAGATCGCCAACGCCAGCCCGCGCATGCAGGGGATGAGCTTCGGCCCAGCCGACCTCGCCGCAGCGCGGCGGATGAAGACGACCCGCGTCGGCGGGGGCCATCCCGGCTACCGCGTGATGGAGGACCCGACCGACCCGGAGAACCCCGAGGCCGACCGCGTCAGCGCCCAGCAGGACCTCTGGCACTACTCGATCGCCCGCATGGTCGACGCCTGCACCTCCGCCGGCATCCTGCCCTTCTACGGGCCGTTCGGCGACATCAAGGACACGGCAGGCTGCGAGACCCAGTTCCGCGCCGCCTTCCTGATGGGATGCGTCGGCGCCTGGTCGCTGCACCCGGTCCAGATCGGGATCGCCAAGCAGGTCTTCAGCCCGCCGCCGGACGAGGTCAAGTTCGCCAAGAAAGTGATCGAGGCGATTCCGGATGGACGTGGTGTCCACATGATCGACGGCAAGATGCAGGACGACGCCACCTGGAAGCAGTGCAAGGTGATGGTCGAGCTGGCGGAAATGCTGGCCGAGAAGGACCCAGAGCTCGCTGAGGCGTACCAGAGCTAGACGCCTTCCAGGCAGGACTACTGGGGATCGGCGGTCGGTCCCCAGTAATGGGAAAAGCTTATTTTTCCATTTCCCGATCCCGTAATCTGCGGGGCAGAGGTCGCGGAATTGCAGCTGCTCATGTGATCCAAAGCTGCTGCCGATACGGACTCTGCGTTGACAACCGCAACCCTCACCCCGTTTCGGTCTTAAGGAAATACCCAGGCAACCCCATGCAATCTTCCACTGACGTCCCCTTCGAACCCCCTTTCAAGCCGCAGGCGAACCCGCGCGAAACTCTCGTCCAGGACCGCCCGACGCTCGGCGCCATGCCGATGGCCAAGCGCGGCCCCGGGCTCTGGATGCTGCCGCTGGCCGATTTCGCCTCCTCGACCGTCGCGCTCGCCGTAGTCGCGGCGCTCGCCGGGGTCGCCTTCCTCCCCGCCTTCCCGGTCGCCCCGGTCGTCCTCGTGGTCGTCTACGCACTGCTCGGCGTATATGGGACGCAGTCGTCGCGAGCCGAAGAGAGCGGCGGCGGCTGGCGAGTGATCCGCTTCCTGGTTGCCGGCGCCTTCGCCTGGAGCGCCTCGCTGCTCACCTCCATCGGCAGCGCCGAGCAGCTCGGCCTCTGGCTCGGCTTCATCGCCCTCGACAGCGCCTGCCGCACCCTGATGGCTCCGTTCATCGAGCGGCTCAGCCCGCAGGAGCGCTGGGTTCTCGTCGGCGACGACGAGACCGCCGAACGGCTGCGGGCCTACGCGCCGCTGCGCAAATACGCGAACGTCGTCGGCACCGTGCCGCCCACCGAAAAGGACCCCGGCACCGCCGGCCGTGTCGCCGCCCTAGAGGTCGTCGAGCGCTACCACGCCGACCGCGTCGTCATCTCCAGCCCCCACGCCGACGACGAAGGGCTGCTGGAACTGGTCCGCGCCTTCAAGTCGATCGGCGTCCCCGTCAGCCTGCTGCCGCGCCCCCTCGACCTGCTCGAGGCACAGTCGGCGACCCCCAACCGCGTCGGCGGCGTGCCGCTGATCGAGGTCGAGGCACTCGCCGCCCGGGGCGCCATCCCCTACAAGGGCCCCGACCGGCGCGACACTCGCAAGACCAAGATCAGCGTCGTGGTCCCGGCGATGAACGAGGAAAAGAACATCGGCCAGGTGCTGGGCGAACTGCCCGAGGGCCTGCACGAGGTGATCCTCGTCGACGGCAACTCGAAGGACAACACCGTCGAGGCAGCCCGCCAGGCGTACCCCGACATCCGCGTCACCACCCAGAGCGGCCGCGGCAAGGGTGACGCCTTCCGCACCGGCTTCGCCGCCGTGACCGGCAACCTGGTCGTGATGCTCGACGCCGACGGCTCCGCCGACCCGGCCGAGATTCCCAGCTTCGTCGCCGCGCTCGAGGCCGGCGCCGACTTCGCCAAGGGCTCGCGCTACATGGAGGGCGGCGGCAGCGCCGACATCACCCGCCTGCGCAGCCTCGGCAACTCCGTCCTCAGCGGCACCGCCAACGCCCTGCACGGCACCCACTTCACCGACCTCTGCTACGGCTACAACGCCTTCTGGGCCCGCTGCCTCCCCTTCATCTCACTCGACGTCCCGGGCTTCGAGGTGGAGACGCTGATCAACCTCCGCATGGCCTCGGCCGGGATGAAGATCACCGAGGTGCCGAGCTACGAGAAAGAGCGGATCTCGGGCGACAGCAACCTGAAGACCTTCCGCGACGGCTTCCGCGTCCTCGGCACGATCCTCAAAGAGGGCCGCCGCCGCCGCAGCCTCCACCACCCGCGGCACAACTTGGCCCCCGAGGTCACCGCCGAGCGCCAGCGCGCCACCGCTTAGTCGTCCTCCAGAAACAGCTACGCAGGAGGGGCTAGGCAGGCTCGATCGGCTGCTTCGTCTAGCCGCCCACAACAGGGTCATTGCCGACGATTTGTTGTGCCTGAATGCACAACAAACTCGGGAAAATCCGACGGTATCCATAGGCTTTGTAACGTGGGAAGCGCAGAGACTCGTACAAGAGTCCTTGGTCAATGGGACGGGGCAAAAGATGGCTGGCAGGGCTCCCTGCCCCTGAAGCCCGATGAGGAGTCTGTGATCCTCGACGCACAGGCGCTCCGCTTTGCCGTCCCAACGTTCCTGCTGCGACTGCGCGCCTTTGTCGAGTGGCATCAGAACCGCGGCCATTCGGTCCAAGTGCTCGCGCCGACGAATGCTGCTGTGGCCACCTATATGGCCCGGATGGGGATCGCGAACGGTCTGTCGAAGGGCAGCTTCGTCGGCTTACCCGACATTTCCAATCCTGGCGACTCCGATGTATTGATCCCGATTACCCAGCTTCGCGAGTTTCAAGAAGTTGATGAACTCGGCGAACGGGTTTTTCAGCTCTTCCTCGGCCATTGCGACAACGACGTCTCGGTCTTCGCCAGCGCTATGCACATGGCCGTCTCCGAGCTTTGCGCCAACTCCGTTGAGCATGGCACCAATCCATGTGGCTGTTATGTGGCCGCCCAGCGCTACGAGCGCCCCCACCGCCGCACGGTGCTGTCGCTGGGAGATCTTGGCGTCGGTATCCCGGCGCACATGCGCAAGCAGTTCGACCACCTGAAAGGCGACCGCACGGCGCTCAGAGAGGCGCTCAAAGAGGGGGTAACCGCAACTGGGAAGGATGAGCGTGGCATCGGCTTTACGTCGGTCGCCGAAGAGGCGATGAATTCGCAGATGCGCTACGCGACGCTGGATATCCATTCTGGAAAAGCCCAGTTGAAGCAGATCGTGGCGCCGGAGGGGATTTCGGCTGTCACGACCTCTGATGCGCCCAACAAGTTCGGCACCTGGCTAACCTTCGAGATTGGCCCATCGCCATCCGTATGAGCTCTTGCGGAAATGCTCAAAAACATTTCATTAAGTCCGAATCGGCGTATACTCTTTCCCCGTCTCAACACCGGAGGAAGCAGGAGGTGCCCATGAGTTTCCGTCTCGATCAGCATGGGGCCGTCTTTTCAACTCGGCCCAGAGGACGCCAGCTCCGCCAGGCTGCGCTGTCTGATCACGCCCACGGCCAAGAGCTTCATATCTCCTTCGAAGGCGTTCAGAGCATCAGCTACTCATTCGCCGATGAATTCCTTGGGCCCCTCATGCTCAGTTCGGATCGGGTCGTGCTGGAGGATGTTGCACCCCAGCTGCATCGCATCATCAAGAGCACGTTGCAGCGGAGGAACATCCGCATCGCGGATTCAGATCTGTTTGCCGTAACGGCTTAGTCCTTCGCCAGTCCTGCGCGCGGTCTCGCCCCTCGGGGCCGCCAACGAGGGCTCCTCGATCCATCCCCGCTCCGTAGCTGCGGCTCAGCGCGGCGGGGGCTGGATGGGGCTCTGGACGATGCCGCCGAAGATGTTCGGGCGGTAGGCCTTGGGGTTGATGCCCTTGCGGAAGGCGTTGCCGGCCTTTTTGGAGCGCTCGAGGGGCCAGTTGGTGCCGCGGTCGTCGACGTCGTACCAGACGATGGCGCGGATCTTGCGGTAGTTGTGGCGCACCTTGTTGAGCATGTTCTTGATCCAGGCGGGCTTGTTGCCCCCCCTGTTGGTCGAGGCGACCTCGGCCAGCATCATCGGCTTCCCCGGGGCCACCTTGGTGACGATCCGGCGGTAGGTGCGGTGGAAGACCTGGTTGAAGGTCTGCCAGCCGGGCGACCCGGCCCGCTTGCCCCAGTTGAACCCGTCGAGGCCGGTCCAGTCGACGTACCTGTCACCGGGGTAGAGCTCGCCCAGGGGCGTGAGGCTGTTGTAGAGGTCGACGTTGGGGCACCAGACCCAGGTGGCGTTGGTGGCGCCGACCGACTCGAAGATGTCGTGGACGTGGCGCCAGACGGCGACGAACTGGCCGGGGGTGTTGCCGTTGACGCCCTCCGACCAGGGGAACCAGAAGCCGTTCATCTCCCAGTTGAAGCGGAGGAAGAAGGGCTTGCCCCATTCCTTGGCCTTGGTCGCGAATTCGCGGATGTAGGCGTCGTAGCGGCCGCTGAGCAGCGTGCCGAGGTTGAAGTCCGGCTGGTTGACGCTCGGCGGGCTCGAGGTCGAGTTCCAGCTGAAGACCGGAATCGCGCCGTAGCTGCGCGCGTTCTCCAGCGGCGTCGATGGGAACCGGGTCATCACGCAGCCACTCTCCTCGCATTCGGCGAAGGGGGCTGCGAACTCGATCAGCGAGAGCCCCTTGCCGGTGATCTGCTGGAAGCGGTAGACCGGCTCCATGTCCCAGGGGGCCGCTTCGCCGGTCATCTGCTCGCCGATCTGGGCGCCCCAGTAGAGCGAGGCCGGCGGTCGCTTCTTCGCCGCCGCGGCGGGGGCGAAGGCGAGCAGCAGGATCAGGCCGGCGGAGAGCCAGAGCCCGGCAAGGGGGGTTTGTCGTGCGAGTTTTCGTTTGCTTTGCGTCATCGATCCAACTGGGCCTTCAAACCCGCCCATGCGCCGTTCGCTGCGCCCTCTATTCAACCTGCATACGGAGGGCCGACCGGAAAAGATCAGCGCAGGGGCGGGATCGGGCTGCTGACGATTTCGCCGAACCGGTTGTTGGCGTAGATCCCCTTGCGAATCCCCTTCGCGAATACCCTGGCGGCCGCAGGAGAGGTCTCCAGGGGCCAGTCGATTCCTCGGTCAACGGTGTTGAAGTAGATCAAAGCACGTACTCGCGGGTATTTTCGCGGCAGGTTTTCGAACATCTTCCGGATCCACAGCGCCTTGTGACCGCCGTTGGGGCTGGTCGCGAACTCGCCCAGCATCAGCGGCTTCTTCGGCGCCACCTTCTTCGTCACGATCTCGTAGGCGGGCGAGAACAGTTCGTCGAAGCTGCGCCAGGGCTTCGGGTTGACCGCGTTGCGGCCCCAGTTGTAAGCGTCGAGGCAGGTCCAGTCGACGTAGCCGTTGCCGGGGTAGAGCGACTTCAGCGGGGTCTTCTTCAGGCGCTTTTCGGTGTCCGCGTACGGGCACCAGACCCAGGTGGCGTTGGCGGCGCCGACGGCGCTGAAGATGTCGTGGATCCGGCGCCAGGCGGCGACGTACTGGCCCGGCGAGTTGCCGTTGGCGAGCTCGGACCAGGGGAACCAGCTGCCGTTCATCTCCCAGTTCGGCCGTAAGAAGAAGGGGTGGCCCCAGGCGCGGGCTTCGGCGGCGAACTGGGCGATGTAGGAGTCGTAGGCACCGCCGGCGATGTCGGCGAGCTGGAACTCGGGCTGGTTTTCGCTGCTTCGGGGGCTCGATTCGGCCCCCCAGCTGTAGACCGGAATCGCGCCGTGGGCGCGGATGTTGTCCATCGCTTCGAGCGGGAACTCGTAGGGATGGCAGCCGCTGGGGTCGCAGACCTGCCACGAAGAGGAGAACTCGACCAGGGACATCCCCTTGCCGAGCAGAGCCTCCAGATAGCTGATCCCGCCCATGTCCCAGGGGGCGTCGGTGCCGGTGATCTGGTCACCGACCCAGGCGCCCCAGTAGAGCGGCTTAGCGGGCTGCTTGCGATGCGGCGCGGTGGCCGCCGAGACCGTGGTTGCGAGCAGCGAGCAGGCCAGCGCCGCGATCAGCGCGACGAGGGCCAGGCGCACTCCGGCGGAGGGCTTGGGGTGAGGCCGAGAGGACAGGCTGGCAAGTCTAGGGAAGCGGGTTGGCGGCCCCGCCGGCTCAGCTCGGCGGCGCAATCGCGCCACCGGTGAGGCCGCCGTAGCCGGCGCCGACGTAGACGGGCTGCCCGACCCCTTCGGCGAACGCCTGGGTGGCGGGCGCGGAGGTCTCGATCGGCCAGTCCATGTTGTCGTCGAATTTGTCGAACCAGAGGAGGGCGCGGATCTGCTGGTATTCGGTCGGCACCCGCGCCAGCGCGTCGCGAATCCAGTCGGCCTTGGAGCCGCCCTGCTCGCTGGAGCCGACCTCGGCCAGCATCATCGGCTTCGACGGGGCGATGCCTTCGACGATCTCGTCGTAGGTGTCGCGGAAGAGCTGGTCGAAGCTCCGCCAGCCGCGCGGTGCGGCGGGGTTGGTGCCCCAGTTGTAACCGTCGAGGCCGGTCCAGTCGACGTAGGCGTCGCCGGGGTAGAGCGAGGCGAGATCGGTCAGCGAGCCGGCCGGGTCGACGAACGGACACCAGACCCAGGAGACGTTGGTCGCCCCGGCGGCGGCGAAGATGTCGTGCACGCGGCGCCAGGCGGCGACGTACTCGCCTCTCGAGTTGCCGTTGACGCCCTCGGCCCAGGGGAACCAGTTGCCGTTCATCTCCCAGTTGAAGCGGAGGAAGAACGGGTGACCCCAGTCGCGGGCTTCGGCGGCGAATTCGGCGATGTAGGAGTCGTAGCGGCCCGAGATCACGTCGGAGAGCTGGAAGTCGGGCTGGTCGAGGGTCGAGGGGATCGCCTGCGAGCTCCAGCTCAGCACGGGGATCGAGCCGTGCTCGCGGATGTCGTCCATCGGCGTGGTCGGGAACGAGTAGAGGGAGCAGCCCGAGCCGCCGCACTGGGCGAACGGCTGGAAGAACTGGACCATCGAGGCCGACTTACCCGCCCCCTGTTCGAAGCTGGCGACCGCGTTCATGTCCCACGGCGCCTGGTCACCGGTCAGGTGCGAGCCGATCGTCGCGCCCCAGTAGAGCGGCTGGGCGGGGCCGCTGGCGACCTTGCGGGCGCAGCGCCGCCGGACGCCGCGACCGGTGTTGACGCGCTTGGCGCGGCGCGAGACGCAGCGGCTGGAAGCGCCGAGGGCGCGCGCCTTGCCGACCCGCGCGTTCTTGCCGCCCGCCTGCAGCTTGCCGGCCGGCGCCTTGGCCGGGGCGCTGCCGGCGCCGAGCAGGAGCAGTGCCGACGCCACCAGGGCGGCGAGGACGGTGAAGCGGATCGGGAGGCTCTTGGCCATACAAGGCCATCGGCGCAATAGCCATCTGTTTCAGGAACGGGCGGACACCTGGACATATGTCCAATTGCGTTGCGAGCCGGGCTTTTGGCGCCCGACCGGGGTCAGCCCGGGGGCTGGATCGCCGTGGCGCTGAGACCGGCGAAGGCGTTGCCCAGGTAAGCGGGGCTCTGCAGGCCCTCGGCGAAGGCGGCGGTGGCGCCGGTCGAGGTCTCGACCGGCCAGTCCATGTTGCTGTCGAATTTGTCGAACCAGAGCAGCGCCCGGATCTTCGGGTAGGCGGTCGGGATCTTGGCCAGCATGTCCTTGATCCAGGCCGCCTTCGAGCCGCCGTACTCGGTCGAGGCCACCTCGCCGATCATCATCGGCTTTCCGGGGGCGATCGTTTCGACGATCTTCTGGTAGGTCGGCTTGTAGACGGCGTCGAAGCTCTTCCATTTGTCGGGCTTGGCCGGATTGGTGCCCCAGTTGTAACCGTCGAGGCAGGTCCAGTCGACGTAGGCGTCGCCGGGGTAGAGCGAGGCCAGCGAGGTGCTGCCGCTGTACTCGACGTTCGGGCACCAGACCCAGGTCGCGTTCTCGGAACCAACCGCGGTGAAGATGTCGTGCACGTGGCGCCAGGCTTTGGCCGACTCGCCCGGCTGGTTGCCGTTGACGCCCTCGTGCCAGGGGAACCAGGAGCCGTTCATCTCCCAGTTGAAGCGGAGGAAATAGGGGTGGTTCCAGGCCTTCGCCTGGGTGGCGAATTCGCGGATGTAGGTGTCGTAGCGACCGGAGATCACGTCGGAGAGCTGGAAGTCCGGCTCCACCTTGGTCGAGGGGATCGACTGCGAGCTCCAGCTCAGGACCGGGATCGAGCCGTGCTGGCGGATGCTCTCCATCGGGTTGGTCGGGAACTTGTAGAAGGAGCAGCCCGGGTTGCAGTTGGCGAAGGGCTGGAAGAACTGCACCATCGAGGCCTTCTTGCGGGCGCCTTCCTCGAACTTGGTGACGGCGCCCATGTCCCAGGGGGCCTGGTTGCCGGTCAGGTGGGAGCCGATCGTCGCGCCCCAGAGGATCGGGCCGCCGGCGGTCGGGGTCGGAGCCGGTGCGGGGGTGGGCTCGGGCGTCGGTTCCGGTGCGGGGGTGGGCTCCGGATCCGGGGTCGAGGTGGCGTTGGCGACCTTCACCGTCACCTTGGTCGTCGCCTTGACGCCGCGTGCGCCGGAGGCGGTGGCGCTGAGGGTGTGGGTCCCACCGGTGAGCTTGGTGGTGTCGAGGCTGACCGCGAAGGGAGCGCTCGTGTCAGAGCCCTGGACGCTGCCGTCGATCGCGAATTCGACCTTGGTCGGCGCCCCGACGAGGACCGAGACCTCCCAGACAACGGTGCCGGAGAGGGTCGTGCCGGCGACCGGCGACAGGGTCCCGATCGTCAGCGTTTCCTTGCTGGTGTCGGCCTTGGCCCGAGGGCTCGAAGTCGAGGTGGTGGTCGTGGTCGCGCTCCTGCTGCCGCCGCCGAGCTTCTTGGCGGGACCGATTCCCTCGGCGCCGAGGGCGGACGACGCGGAGGCGCCCGTCAACCCGAGGGCGAGGACGAGAGCGGCGGCGAGGTGGCGGGAGCGAAGCATTGCTCCGCTCTCATCGACTCACCCCCGTCCGGCTTCAGCCGCCCCCGGATCGCTGGACGTTTGTCCCTGGACCGAAAGTCCAGTCGAGGAAACCGATCCATAGAGATCGAGGAGCGCGGTGGCGCACTCGTCCCAGGAGCTGAGGCTCGGCGAGCGCTCGGGCAGCGGCTTGGCGAGCTCCTCCAGCGCGGCCGCCGCCACCTGCTCGGGCGTCGAGTCGAGCGGGATCCCGCGACCGAACCCGTCCTCGGCGATCTCCTTCAGACCGCCGGCTTCGGCGACCAGCAGGCGGCGGCGGGCGGCGGCGGCCTCGAGCGCCACCAGCGGGTGGGACTCGAACTCGCTCATCAGGACGACCAGGGAGACGCGCCCGAGCAGCGACGCCATCCCCTGCGGGTCGCCGGAGGGGACGCTGGTGATCTCGACCCGCTCGGCGAGGCCGAGCTCCTCGACCCGGCGCCGCAGCTCGTCTTCGTATGGGCCCTTGCCGACGATCAGCAGGCGCGCCCCGGGCTCGTGCTCGAGCACGAGCGGGAAGGCCTCGAGGACGCGGTGGTGGCCCTTGTAGCGCTCGAGCCGGCCGATCGAGGCCAGCGTCGTCGTCTCCGGCTCGGCCGTCGCCAGGTCGGCGTCGGAGAAGCTGAGGTCGGTGCCGTTGGGAATGAACGCCCAGCGCTCGGCCGGCACGTCCAGCGCCTCCCCGTAGTCCTGGATCTCGAAGCGGGCGATCGCCACCAGCCGCGCCGCCCGCCTCAGCAGCGGCCGCAGCAGGCGCATCTGCGTCCTCCGCGCCCGGTTGCGCAGCTCCGAGGAGTGGCCGCCGCCGTGGAAGGTGACGACGTAGGGGACCCGCAGGGCCAGCGCCCGCAGCATCGCCAGCGGGGCGACCAGCGTGTGGTAGCTCTGGAGGTGGACGAGGTCCCACTCCCCCCGTCCCATCCCGCGCCAGATCCCCGGCGCCAGGAACCAGTCGCGGCCGCGCGGCCAGGCGCGGACGGTGCGGATGCGGACCCCGTCGCGGGTCTCGCTGGTCGCCTCCTCCAGCTCCGGGTCGGCGCAGAGGACCTCGACGCGGACGCCGACCGCCGCCATCCGCCGGCTCACCTCCATCACGTGCCGCTCCACCCCGCCCTGCTCCAGGGGGCTGCGCGGCGTGACCATCAGGACCCGCGGGGCGCCGCCGTTGGCGCTCGGGTGGGCGTCCTCGGTGTTGTCGGGCTTGGCGATTCCGGAGCGGACCTTCAGGTAGTCGGTGGTGGTGGCCGCGAGCCCGAGGAAGATCATCGCCGCCCGTTCGAGGCCGCCGGCGTCGCCGCGCAGGGCGTCCCGCAGGCCGTGCAGGACGCCTGCCGGCAGCGTTCGCCGCACATAGGAGCGCTCCGAGGAGAGGCCGTCCTCGCTTCCCACCATCTTGGTCAGGACCGCCTTCGAGCGGCCCTCGGCGCGGCAGCGGTCGAAGAAGTAGCGGAGTTCGGCTCGCGAGCCGGGGACGACGTGTTCGACCTCGGCGGCGGGGTCGTAGCGGATCTCGGCCTCGGGCCAGCGCTGGTGGACGCGGATGCTGAGGTCGGTCTCCTCGCAGCCGACCGGCAGGGTCCCGACCCGCCCCAGCTCGTGGCTGAAGCCGCCGACCTCGAGCAGGGACGCGCGGCGGAAGGACATGTTGGCGCCGACCAGGTTGCGGACCGGCCCGGCCTGGCGCGGCATCCCGGTATGGGTGCAGCCGACCACCCAGTCGAACTCGGGCGGGAACCAGCCCGGTTTGCCCTCGACCCAGCGGGGGTGGACGGCGCCGCCGGCGCCGAGGACGCCGGGGGCGGCGTAGGCGTCGGCCAGGCGCTGGAGCCAGTCGGGCGCGGCGATCGCGTCGTCGTCGAGGAAGGCGACCACCTCGCCGCGGGCCTCGGCGACGCCGGTGTTGCGCGCCCCGGAGAGCCCCTGCCGCTCGCGGTTGGCGACGACCTCCAGGTCGGGCCAGAGGCGACCGGCCTCCTCCAGCAGCTCGGGGGCGTGATCGATCACCAGGACGATCTCGTGCGGAGGCAGCAGCTGCGAGCGAACCGAGTCGATCGCTTCGCCCATGACCGCGAGGCGGTCGAAGGTGTACGCGCAGATCACCACCGAGATCGCGGGCGGGGTGGCGGCGCGCTCGGCGGGGGGCTCGCTTTGCACCGATGTGATTCTGGCAGGCCCGCCGCCCCTCATCGTGCGAGGCTTTGCGGGTGCGAGTGATGATGCTGGCCCAATCGTTCGCGCCGATCGTCGGCGGCGAAGAGCGCGTGGTCGAGGACCTCAGCCGCGAGCTGGTCGCCCGCGGCCACGACGTCTCGATCGCGACGCTGCAGCAGCCCGGGAACGTGACAGCGGGTGAGGCGGCGGGCGCCCGCGTCCACACCCTGCGCAGCACCAGCTACCGGGTCACCCGCACCCACCAGGACACCGAGCGCCGTCACGCGCCCCCGGCTCCCGACCCCGAGACGGTCCTCGACCTGCGGCGGCTGCTGCGCCGCGAGCGACCGCAGGTCGTCCACGCCCACAACTGGATCGTCCACTCCTACCTGCCGCTGGCGCGCGAGAGCCACAGCGCGCTGGTCCTCTCGCTGCACGACTACGGGCTGATCTGCGCGACCAAGCGCCTGCGCCGCAAGGACGAGGTCTGCTCGGGCCCGGCGCCGGTCAAGTGCCAGCTCTGCGCCAGCGAGCACTACGGCATCTCCAAGGGCCTGGTTGCTTCATGCGGCGTCGGCTGGTTCGGACCGCGGCTGCGGCGCCGGGTCGACGTCTTCCTGCCGGTCAGCTCGACGGTCGAAGAGCTCTGCCGGATCGAGGACGGCGAGGTCTCGCGGGTGGTCCCGAACTTCATCGGCGAGCTGCCCTCCCCCCCGCTCGACGACCCCCGCCTGGCTCAGCTTCCCGACGAGCCCTTCGTCCTCTTCTTCGGCGACGCCACCGTCGACAAGGGCGCCTGGCGCCTTGCCGACGCCTACAGCCAGCTCGAGGACCCGCCGCCGCTGGTCCTCGTCGGCCGCTGCTACATCGACGAGCTGAAGGAACGGCCGAACGTCCACGCCACCGGCGCCTGGCCGCACGCGCTGGCGATCGAGGCACTGCGGCGCTCGCTGTTCACGGTCGCCCCCTCGATCTGGCCGGAGCCCTTCGGAATCGTCGCGCTCGAGGCGGCGGCGGCCGGCAAGCCGGTCATCGCCTCGGACATCGGCGGCCTGCGCGACATCGTCATCGACGGCGAGACCGGCCTGCTGGTGCCGCCCGACGACCGCGTCGCGTTGGCCGAGGCGATGCGGCGACTGATCGGCGACGGGGAATTGCGGCAGCGCCTCGGGGCCGCGGCCGCGGCGCGGGCGGCGACCTTCAGCCCGGCGGCGATCCTGCCGCGCTTCGAAGAGGCCTACGAGCTGGCGATCTCCCAGCGCCATAAAAGCGGGAATTAGCTGCACCTTTGCCCTGACGCGGGTGCCGCTGCCGCGTTCGTAAGGGGAAATGAACCAGTCCACCCGGTGGGGCCGGCTGCTCGTCGCTGGCACGATTGCGCTGTTCCTGCTGCGCCTGGGCCTCTCCCTGCTGCGGACCGGCCCGGTCCTGGTCGCCGACGAGATCGGCTACCTGACCAACGCCCGGGTGATCGACGGCGGCCTCTCCGGCCAGCTCGAACAGGCCCCCTTCTACCGCGGCGGCTACTCACTGCTGATCGCGCCGCTACTCGAGCTCGGTTCCGACCCGACCTTCCACTACCACCTGGTTCTCGTCCTCAACGCGGCGCTCGCGGCCTCGGTCTTCCCGCTCCTCTACCTGCTGCTGACGCGGTTCGCGGGGGTCCGGCCCGAACTCGCGATCTGGGCGGCGCTGGCGGGCGCGGTCTACCCGGCGCTGACGGTCCTCTCCCAGGTGGCGATGTCGGAGAACGCGCTCTTCCCCCTCGTCTGCCTCTGGCTGATCGCCTTCGGCGGCCTGCTGCGGGACCGCGGCGGGCAGGGAGACTTCGCCTGGGCCGCTGCGTTGGGCGCCGCGACGGGGGGCCTCTGGGCGGTCCACAACCGGATGATCGTCGCGGTCGCGGTGGCGCTGGCAGGGATGGTCTGGCTGACGGTGCGGCGCCGCCTGCGGCCGGCCGCCCTCGTCCTCGGCGTGGCGGTCGTCGCCCTCGCCTTCTACGGCGTCCACCTCCTCGACGGCTTTCTGATCGACGACAACTACGCCGGCTCGGCCCCCGACGAACTGAGCGAACGGATGGACGAGCTCTTCCAGTTCGGTGGCCTGCGCACGGCGCTGGCGAACCTGGCCGGGCAGACCTGGTACCTGCTCGTCGCCACCTTCGGTCTCGCGGCGGTCGCCGTGGCCGAGTTCGCCCGGCGGCGCCAACCGCTGCTCGGCGTCCTCCTCGCCCTGACCGTCCTGCTGCTGGCGATCTCCGCCTCCGCCTTCCCGGAACGGACCCGTCCCGACATGCTGATCTACGGCCGCTATGCCGAGGTCGTGGCCCCGGCGCTGATCGCCTTCGGCCTGGCAGCCCTCCCGCAGCTGTCCTTGCGGCGGGTGGCCTGGCCGCTGGCGGGGTTCGGGGCGCTGACCGCGCTCGTCGTGTTGATCCGCGCCACGGCCTCCGATCCGGACGCGGCCAACCGCTGGAACATCTCGGCGCTGCCGTTCATCACCGTCCAGCTCGGGCCGGCGATCCTGATCGGCGCGGCGCTGGTCGCGCTCGGCGGCGCCTGGCTGCTCTCGCGGGCGACGGCCTTCGGCCCGAAAGTGACGGGGGTGGCGGCTGTAGCCTTGTTTCTCGCCGTGGCCGCCTATGGAGCCTGGAACCCCGTCCGCAGCTCCGAGCGCGCCGTCTACCCGGCGGGATGGACCAGCCCCCAGTCCGCCGCCGAAGACGCCGGCGCCAAGACGATCGCCTATGACCTCGACTCCTACGACACGATCGGGCTCTACAGCCTGCAGTGGTTCCTGCCGAACACGGAGGTGACCTTGTTCGAAGAGAGCCGAGAAGAGCCCGATTCCCGCTTCGTCCTCGCCGGCGAGGACTGGCCGCGGCGCCAGAGCGTGCGCGCAAAGCCGCTCTGGGAGGCGACCGGTCGCGACCAGGTCCTCTGGCGGGTCTCCGGGCCCGGGGCCGGGTAACCGTGGACAGCTCGACTCAGGCCGCGCCGCGCGGTCTGAGGCGGCTGCGGGGTCACCTGGACGACCGGCTCTACCGGACCGGCTACTACCTGATCATCGGCACCGGGATCACCAGCCTGCTGGGGGTCGCCTTCTGGGCGCTCGCGGCCCGCTCCTACACCGCCCACGAGGTCGGCCAGAACGCCGCCGCGATCTCGGCCATGACCCTCGTCTCGGGGGTCTGCTCGCTCGGCCTCTCGGCGGTCCTGGTCCGCTACCTGCCGATCGCCGGCACCGCCCTGCGGCGGCTGGTCATCGGCAGCTACGCCCTGACCGCCGGGCTGACGCTGGTTGCCGGCGCCGCCGTCGCGGCGACCAGCGACGTCTGGTCCCCCACCCTCGACTTCCTCCAGGAGCCGGACTGGCTGATCGGGTTCACCCTGGCAGCCGCGGCGACGACCATCTTCACCCTCCAGGACAGCGTCCTCACCGGGCTGCAGACGGCGCGCTGGATCCCGCTGGAGAACTCTCTCTACGCGGCGACGAAGCTGGTTTTGCTGGTGGCGCTGGCGGCGCTGCTGCCGGTCGCGGGCCCCTTCGTCGCCTGGAACGTTCCGGTGCTGCCGGCGATCCTCGTCATCAACTGGCTGATCTTCCGGCGCCTGATCCCAGACGATCGCTCGGTCGGCGCGCTCGACCGCCGCCAGGTGTTCCGGATGGCCACCGGCAACTACGGCGGCAATCTCTTCGCCCTGGTCGGGAACATGTACCTGCCGATCCTCGTCGCCAACCAGGCCGGAGCCGCCGAGGCGGCCTACTTCTTCATCCCCTGGATGATCTGCATCTCGCTGCAGCTCGTCGCCCTCAACGTGACGACCTCGCTGACCGTCGAGGCGGCGCTCGACATGCCGCGGCTGCGGCGGCTGTGCCGGCAGGCCTTGACCCACTCGATGCGGCTGGTGGCCCCGATGGCCGTGCTGACCGCGTTGATCGCCCCGCTGGCGTTGCTGGTCTTCGGCCAGGCCTATGCGGACTCGGGCACCAACCTGCTGCGCCTGCTGGCGGTCGGCGCGATCCCCAACGTGATCGTCGCCCTCGGCATCGGCGTGGCGCGGATCGAGCACCGGGGTGGCTTCGTCGTCGTCGTCCAGGGAGTGCAGTTCGCGATCCTCCTCGGCCTCAGCGCCCTGCTGATCCCCGACGTGGGCGTCGTCGCCGTCGGCTGGACCTGGACCGGCGCCCAGTTCCTCCTAGCTCTGGCGATGCTGGCGACGATCCTGCGCCCACTGGTGCTGCCGCAGCGGTTCGCGGGACGGCCGCCAGCGGCAAGCGCCAGCGAGTAGTGGCGATGGACGCGACTGTTTCTCTCGCTGTGGTGGCGCCTATTTCCGGCTAACCAATCGAAGTGCCGGTTCAGCCGAGCCTTCTCGCCGTCACACAGCGGGAAGCGTTGCCGACTGCATCGCGCACCGTTACGCGCAGCTTGGACTTTGGTGGGCGGACGCTGACCGCATAGGTGTCATTTCTGGGCTTGGCCTTGATTTGCTTGAACGAGCCCCTGCACCTTGCACCGATGCGCATTTTGGTGATGCCCGTACCGCGGCGATCCTTGGCCTTGACCCTGACCGTGGCCTTGCGCCTGCCAGTCCGCGTCCGCGACACGGAGAAGGTCGCCGTGTCGATCTCCGGCGCCTCTTCGTCGAGGATGATCGTTGGGCTCGTGTGGATCAGTTCAGCGCCCCGCTCGAACCAGACGAAGACCTGCTTGGCCTCCTTGCCGGGTGAAGTCTGGGGGTCGAGCAGCCAGTCCGTCGTCGCCGCTGCGTGGCCGTCGAAGACGACGCGCTTGATGCCCGGCTGGTTGGGATCGTCGTCATTGTTGATCCGAGCGGCGCGAGCACCAGCCGGTGGGGTGAGAACGAGCTTGACGAACCGTGACCCGGTCGCTTTCGGCGGGATGAAGCGCACCCCGGCGCCCTGTCCGAGAGCACCCGCGATCGCGGGCGTGATCGTCACGTCAACCGATGCCGAGCTGGTGAGGCCGGCCTCGTCGGTTACCCGGACGGCCAGGTGGTAGGTGCCGACGATGGTGAACGTCGTCGTGGTCAGCGGGTTGGCACCGGTGTCTCGGTCGAGGACCCCGTCGCCGTTCGTGTCCCAGTTGAAGTCGACGATCGGGCCGAGAGGGTCCATCGACTCATGGGCATCGAGCACCACGGTGACCCCCGGTAGCGTCTGCCTGGGGCCGGCCGCGAGACGGGCGAACGGAGCGGTGGTGTCCGTCTTGAAAGTGGCGCTGGCCGGTGCGCTCTGGTTTCCGACTTTATCGACGGCCACGAGCGACCATGAGTGGGCGCCGTCGGCAAGTGCGGTCGGCAGCTGGATGCTGGTGGCAGTGGTGGACGGCAGGGCATTGCCGTCGACCGAAACCTCATAGTGATCGATCCCCGAGCCGCCGTCAGTCGCCGCGAGCCAGGAGAGCGTCGGACGGGCGCTGCCGACCACCACTTCGCCGGTCGGCGAAAGAAGCGATGCCGGTCCGGGCGGTTTGGCGTCGACCGAGAACGTGCGTACCGCACTCTCACTCGTGTTGCCGGCGAGGTCTCTGGTGCGGACCGTCCAGGTGTGCGCGCCGTTGGCGAGGCCCGGCATCACCACCGTGCAGGTTGCCCCGCAGGTGGAGAGGTCGACGGCATCCGTGCGCGCCTCTTCTTTTACGAGCAGTTCATAGCTGTCGACCCCAGAGAGCTCGTCCGCGCTCGGTTCCCAGGAGAACGTGGTCGTGGGCGCAAGATTGGCGGCGCCGTTCAGCGGGGCGATCGGCGCGGCGGCCGACGGCGGGGTGGTGTCGCGGATCCACGAATGGGTCACGGGCGTCGGGTCGACATTGCCGACGGGATCGCGCGCCCGGACCGCAAGCGTGTGAAGGCCGTCGGCCTCGACCTGGACCGGTGACGATTCGCAGGAGGCAAACGAGCCGTTGTCGAGCTGGCATTCGTAGATCGATGGGTAGCTTGCGTCGAAGCCGAACCAGGGCGAGGCCTGGTTGTCGTACGCGGCGGGGGCCGTCGCGATCACCGTGTCGAGCACCGGCGCCGCCAGCGGGTAGACCCAAACGGTGCGGGCGAGGCTCTGGGGGATGAGAACGAACCGTCCCGATGCGTCGAAAGCAACACCGGAGGGGTTGAGATCGGTGACGGTTGGATCTCCGAACTGTTTCAACGTCCCTGCTTCGGAGACGGAGAACGTCCTCAGCTTGCCTGGCCTGCCCAAATTGTCAGCCCCGCCGACCGCGGCCAGCATGTCGCCCGATGGCGACCAAGCCACCCATTCGGCGTTGTCGACATACCAGCTGTCGAGGCGCACCACCTGCCCGTTGGCGTTGATCGCGTAGGTGCTGACCTGTTCCCAGAAGTTTTCGACCACGGCAAACTGACCGCCCGTGGGCCGAAAGGCAACGCCTACTGGAGTGCCCCCAGTGTAGATCGATGCCTTGGAGCTCAGCGTCGTTCCGGACACGCCGAACACATCGATGCCCTCCCCCAGCTCATTTGCCGTAACCAGCAGTGAGCCGTCTGGGCTGAAGCTCAGCGATCGCGGTCCTGCGCTGGTGGGGATGGAATCGCGGTAAGTGAGCGCGCCGTCGGGGGCGGCCGAGAACAGTGAGACCGAGTTGTCCGAGTAGCTGGCGGTGGCGATGAGGGTCCCATCTGGGCTGAAGGCCACTCGGGACGGCACCCCGGCAGCGGCCGCGGAGTCCGCGTAGATAGGCGCGCCTTCCAGCGACACCGTGTAAGTGCTCAACCCATTATCGCTCGCGATGGCGAGCCGTTCGCCGTCGGTGCTCCAGGCGGCGCCATGCGGATCGGTGACTCCCCCCGGGCTGAGTTTCCCGGTGGGCGCGAGGAACCCGGCAGGGTCGAGAAGGAACAATTCGACGCCGTCCTGTTGCTGAGTGGTGACGGCGATCCTTCCGGTGGAGGACACGGCCAGGGAGCTCGCGATGCCCGCGAGCCGTTTCGGCGCACCGGCCGGGAGGAGCGCCGGGCCGGGCGCGAGGTGGTAGAGCTCGACGCTGTCGTCGTCTTCGGTCGTCACGCTGAGCAGGGTGCCGTCGGCGCCGAACGCGACCGAAGATGGTCCATCCCCCGGAGAAACCGACATCGCGGGACTCAGCTCACCGTCCACCGCCCGCCGCAGCAGAGTCAGCCTGTCTTCCTGGAAGTTGGTGTAGGCGACCAGCTTGCCGTCGGGGCTGACGGCCAGATCCACGGCGCCCGGGCCCGATGGGCTCGTCCCGGCGGATTCTTTTATTTCGCCGGTCGGATCAAGCGAGTAGGTGACGAGATCCGTCTGGGAGGATTCGGGCCAGTCGGCCGCGACCGCGATGAACTTGCCGGTCGTACCGACGAAGCTGGTGTTCACGAAGCACCGTTGGCCAGGCGGGTCGGCCGCGTAGACCTCGTTCAACGACCCCTCGGCGGAGACCGCAAAGACGGTGAGCGTGGGGCCGTACGGGCAGCCGCTGGTTACGAGCAAAAACTGGCCGTCGGGCGAGAAGTTCGCACTGGTGATCGCGCCCCAATGACCGACGAAAAACGGTTTGCCGTTGTTGGCCGGCGTCAGCGTCGTTGCCCCGACGCTGAACATCGAGATGCTCCCGTCGTCGAGGTTGGTGGTCGCCAGGAGCTTGCCGTCGGGGCTGAACTCGACACCGGTTGGTTCGGTGCCGGTCAGCATCGGCGAGCCCAGCGGCACGATGCTGCCGTTACTGCTTGACACGGAGCAAAGTGCCACGGTGCTGGCTTCCGTATTGACCGAGGCAAGAACGTTGCCGGTGGGCTTGAACGCGACACTCGATCCAGCACACTGACCTGACGATTCCAGCGATTCCAGCGCGCCGCCCTGGGGGATTGCGTACCGGCTCAAAGAACCGCTGGAACCGGCGACCGCCAGGTAGGTTCCGCTCGAGTTGAAGCTGACAGACCGCGGCATGTCGACCGTCGGAGAGACGGGGCCGGCGGGAGAGTAGGTCGCCGCTTCGGCATTCTCGGATGCCGTGCCGGCGAAAACAGCGATCAAAAATCCCATCAACGCGATGTGGCGCCTCAGTTGCATGACCTCCACACCGGTAGTTCGCGGGCCCAAGGTTGACTCGGCATATTAGCGTGAGACTGACTAAGTAGTCCTGTCATATGGAACTATTAGGTGATGGTCGGGCGGGCGCCGGGGGGTGTGCCAGAGAGTGGATGGCTGCAGAGCGACGTGTCGCGGTGGCAGCAGATCCTCTTGGCCCTCGCCGCCATCGGCATCGCAGCCTTGCTGAGCGCGACGCCGGTACTCACCCCCTTCGAGAACTGGAGCCTGGACCGCCGGCTCAGCCTTCGAGGAGAACGGGCGCCTGACCCTGACGTAGTGGTCGTCGCGATCAATCAGCCATCTCTCGATGCGCTCGGCGAACGGTGGCCGATCGGCCGCCGTCACTACGCGGAGTTGATCGACGGTCTCAGCGATGCCGGCGCCAGGGCGATTGCCTTCACCCTCGAGTTCGATGTCGCCACGACGCCCGCAGACGACACGCCGATGATCGAGTCGATGCGCCGCGCCGGCAACGTGGTGCTGGCTGCCTCGGCGACCAACCGTAGAGGTGAAACGAACATCCTCGGCGATGCTCGGACGCGTCGATACGCCCGCGTCCGCGTCGGCATGACGAACCTTCCGGCCGACAACGACAGGATCTACCGGCGCATTCAGTGGAGTCACCAGGGGTTGCCGACGCTGCCCCTGGAGGTCAGTCGCCGACTTGGCCGGGAACCAGACGGCGGTGCCTTCGACGACGGCCGCGCCTGGATCGACATCCGCGGCCGGTCATGCGAACCGGACCGCCCGTCGAACTGTGCGATCCCGACCTACGGATTCTCCGACGTGTTGACCATGGGAGCGTCGCGCGCGCGCCGCCTCTTCGCCGGCAAGGTCGTCGTCGTCGGTCTGACGGCGAGCGGCGCCAGCCGCGGGTTTGCCGTCTGGGGCCCCGATCCCGGGATGACGAGCGTGCCGCACCTGGCAGCGCTGCAGATAGCGACGGCGCTCGCCGGTTTCCCGCTGCGGCAGGCAGGCTGGCTGCTCAGCGCGCTCTTCCTCGTCGTGGCAGGGTTCCTGCCGATGGTGCTAGACGGTCTGGGCCGCTGGGCGCTGAGCGCGAGGCGGCAGGCGGGCATCGCGCTCAACGGCTGGTTCGGCGCGCTGCTGACCGGTGCATTCGGAATTGTGGCGATCGCCCTCCTCTGCGCGATCGCCGTACTGGCGTTCGATCTCGGCACCGTCATCCTCGTTGGTGCTCCGCTGCTGGCCGCGTTCCTCGCGACGATTTTCGGTGTGGCCGGCCGGTATCACGCCGACACCCTCAATGCACAACAGCTCTACGCAGCGGCGGACAGTGTCGTGCCTAAGGAGTATGTCGGAGAGCTGCTAGCGCGCTGCAAAGACCCACTGCACGACACGACCAGAATTGAAGAAGGGACGGTGATATTCATCGATGTGGCCGGATTCACCGTGTTCACGACGGCGTTGATGGAACAGCCTGGTAAGACGTCTACGGAACGTACGAAGGACGTACTCCGTTTTGCCGCGAAGTTCCAGGACCTCGTCGTCGCGGCGGTGTTCGAGCACGACGGGGTAGTGGTCGACATCATGGGCGACGGGGTGCTTGCGGCGTTCGGGCTGGTCGGTCGCAGCGAGAAGCATCGGGATATGGCGCTCCGAACGGCACATATCGCCTGTACCGATGTGGTCCGATCGATGCGTCAGTGGCTGAACGAGCAAGGTTGGGAGCGTTTGGTCGCCGAACACCGGGATCAATACGGAGAGACCGAGGGCAAGGATGACTTCGACGTTCGGGTCGGCCTTGACTCGGGCGAAGTCGCCGTCGGGCTGACCGGCCACGAGGGTGGCCTCGAGTTCTCGGTGATCGCAGAACCAACCATCATTGCCGCACGCCTGCAGGCAGAAGCAAAAGAGCTCCATGTCACGCTATGCGCATCGGACAGAGTGTTCGAAGACGGGGTGAGCGCCGAGACGCTCCAGCTCGTTCCGGCAAGGCCATTGGCCGAATCGATCCCGCTGCGGGGCCAGAAGGGCATAGGGACCTGTGTCTACACCTGGACGCGCGACGATGCGCGATATGGACTCGTGTCCCGCGAAGCTAAACCAGTGTGAGGCCAAATCGAGGGCAGCGCCCGGCTGCCGGGGTGAGGCCGTATGTGCACAGGCGCATGCTGTTTGTGCTGGTTGTAGTGCTCGTGATCGTCGTCGCGTCTGCGCGGGCCGATGTCGAAGGGGAATCGCCGCTCGGAACGCCTGGAAGCCTCCCGGGCCAGCTATCGGGCCCGACGGGAGTGACCCGGGCGTTCGACGGCAACATCTATGTTGCAAACACCGGCAACGACCGCATCGAGGTCTTCGCGCCCGACGGCACGACGCTGCCGGCCCTCGGCGGTCCCGGCTCGGGGCCGGGCCAGTTCAGCGAACCCAGCGGTGTCTATGGCCTGGCGGGGGAATCCTCGCTGCTCGTGCTCGACGCGGGCAACGGCCGCGTCCAGAAGCTGAACCTCAATGGCGTTCCGGTGGCAGGCTTCAATGGTCCGTCGGGTGCCGGTTCGCTTCCCGGCTCGTTCAACGCGCCGCAGGGCATCACCGCTGACGTAGACGGGCGCTTCTGGGTCGCCGACACCGGCAACGACCGGGTCCAGGCCTTCGCTGCCGACGGGACCTACCTCGAAACGATCGGCGAAGGCGCTCTGTCGAGACCGCGCGGAGTCGCACTCGGCCTGGACGGCACTCTGTACGTCAGCGACAGCGGCCACAACCAGGTCGTCGCCTACGCCCCTGGCGCGCCGAGGAACGGTCCGGGCGCCCAGGTAGTCGGGCCGGGCAGCCTCCCCGGCCAGGTCAAAGACCCGGGGGGCATCGCCGTCGACGCCTATGGCCGACTCGACGTAGCCGACGCCGGCAACGGCCGGATAGAGCGGTTTTCTCCTGACGGCACGTATCTCGACAGCTACGGCGGCGGAGGGTCGGCGAAACTGCAGCGGCCCGAGGGAATCTTCGTCACGCCGCCGGGCGACCTGTTCGTCGCCGACGTTGCGGCGAGCGTGATCGTCCGTGCCAGAGAGACCCTTCCTCCGCCTGTCGCGGGCAAGTCCGCCAACATCACCGAGACTGCCGGCCAGGTCTTCGTGAAGCGCCCGAACTCGCGGGCGTTCGAACCGTTGGTCACGCCTCAGCACGTTCCCGTGGGGACGACCATCGACACGCGAAGGGGCGCGGTCCGGATCGAAAGCGCCCGATCCACCAAACCCGGTGACGCACAGATCGGCAGCGCCTTCGACGGTCGCTTCATCTTCCGGCAGAGGGTCCAGCCATCGGTTCTGACCAATCTCGTCCTCACTGGTGGCTCCTTTGCCTCCTGCGCGCCGACCCGGAGCCGGGTGGCTGGGACCGCGCGCGCCACCGCGCGCGCCACCGCGAGCGCGAAGGGCAAGGCGAAAGCCAAGCCCCACCGCAAAGTCCGAGAACTTTGGGGCAATGCCAACGGGCCGACCGAGACGACGGGCGCGAATGCGGCAGCCTCCGACAAGGGCACCGAGTGGCTCACCGCCGACTATTGCAACGGCACGCTCGTCCGGGTGACGCGGGGCGTCGTGTTCGTGCGCCCGCTCCGCGGCCGTCCTAAACCGATCCGTGTCACCGCCGGCAACCAGGTGTTCGTTCCGCGCCGCTGAGTTTCGAGTCAGGCGAGGACTGCGCTGGCTGCGATCAGGTGCGCAGCGCCTGCAAGCGTCGTAGGACGAGGGTGCCACCGGCGACCGCGCCGGGGCCGAGCAACCCGAGCAGGAGGGCGATCCAGGCGAGCGGCGACAGCGGACGGCTCCGCAGGGCACGCAGCGCATGGCGGGTGCCGTCGCGGCGGTGACCGAGGAGGTAGGCCTGCGTCGCCGCCACCCGCTGCAGGACGGCGTACTGGCGGGGACCCCAGCGGCGCAGCGCCTCGCCGTGCCGTTCCAGGCTGGTCTCCGCCATCCACAGCATGTCCGGCGCCTCCTGCCGCAGGCGAGGCATCAGTTCCGCAGCCGAGGTGCTCCGCATCCAGCTGTTGGGCGCGTCGCTGTGCTCCATGCCGAGCACCTCGTCCAGGCAGACGCTGGTCTCGGCCTTGGCGAGGTCGAGCTCGAAGAGCGTCTCGATCGCCCCGCGGCGGTCGGCGATGTAGGGGGTGGTCTCGAAGACGGCGGCGTTGATGCAGCGGCCGGCGTCTTCGCCACCCTCCTCCTCGGCCCACTGGATCCGGCCCTCGTAACCGTAGGGCTCGGGCGGGACGAACGCCGGAGTCACCCTGCCGTCGTCCCAGAGCAGCCGGAAGCGGACCACCCGCACGCCTTCCGGCAGCGCCTCGATCGCCGCCCGCAGCCGCTCCAGCGCCTCGGGCATCAGCTCCCAGTCGCTGTCGACGACGACGACCCACTCGCCGCGGGCGGCGGTGGCGCCGGTGTGGCGGGCCGGGTTGATCCCCCTGTTCCGCTCGTGGGCGACGACGCGCACCCGCGGGTCCTCGTAGGACTCCAGGGCGGCGACGGTCCCGTCGGTCGAGGCGTCGTCGACGACGACCACCTCGAGGTCGGCGAAGGTCTGCGCCAGGCAGCTGTCGACGGCGCGGCGGACGATCCGCTCGCGGTTGTACGTCGTCACCACGACAGTGAAGAAGGGGGTGGCCATCCGGCGCGGAGTCTGACGGACGCCGCGGGGGGAAGCGCGACGCGCGAGCGGGGGCGCAAGCAATCTTCGCTGCGTAACTCGGATACCGGCGCAGCCTGCCGATGCGTTTTCATGGTGAGTCCCATGGAGACCCTTGCGCCCGAAGAGCGCGGCGCGGCCGCGGCCGCGCCGCAGCCCGAGACGCTGCGCCTGCAGCCGACCCGCGGCTTCAGCCGCGTCCTCGCCCCGCGGGAGCTGTGGCGCTACCGCGACCTGGCCGGGCAGATCGCCCTCCGCGACATCACCGTCCGCTACCGGCAGACGGCGCTCGGGGGGGCCTGGGCGGTGCTGCAGCCGATCGGGTTCATGGTCGTCTTCTCGCTGATCTTCGGCAACGTCGCGGGGATCTCCTCGAACGGCCTTCCCTACCCCCTCTTCAGCCTCTCCGCGCTGGTCCCCTGGACCTTCTTCGCGACCGCGCTGATGCTCGGCTCCGACAGCCTGGTCAGCAACTCCGCCCTGGTCTCGAAAATCTATTTCCCGCGGATCTTCATGCCGGCGGGGGTGATCGTCGCCGGGTTCGTCGACCTCGCGATCTCGCTGGTGATCCTGATGGTGATCGTCCTCGCCTGGGGCTACGTGCCCTCGATCGCGATCCTCACCCTGCCGCTGCTGGTGACGATCGCCGCGGCGGCGGCGCTCGGCACGACGGCGGCGCTCTCGGCGATCAACGTCCGCTACCGCGACGTCCGCTACATCGTCCCCTTCGCGATCCAGATGTGGCTCTTCATCAGCCCCGTCGTCTATCCCAGCAGCCAGATCAGCGAGCCCTGGCGGACGCTCTCGGCGATCAACCCGATGGTCGGGGTGGTCGAAGGCTTCCGCTGGGCGACGCTGGGTACCGGCAACGCCCCCTGGGATCTGATCGGGATCTCGGCCCTCGCCGCGGTCGCGATCCTCCTCGCCGGCCTCGCCTACTTCGACCGCACCGAGCGCGCCTTCGCCGACTTCGTCTGATGAGCAACGTCGCAATCGAGACCCACGAGCTCGGCAAGAGCTACACCCTCGGGGTGAAGGGAGCCGGCTACGGCACCCTGCGCGAGGCGATCGTCAAAGCGGCGAAGCGCCCCTTCAAGCGCGAGCGCAGGGCGAAGAAGAGCGGCGACCTGCTCTGGGCGCTGAAGGATCTCTCGCTGACGATCAACAGCGGCGAAGTGGTCGGCCTGATCGGCCACAACGGCGCCGGCAAGAGCACCCTGCTGAAGATCCTCTCGCGGATCACCGAGCCCTCGACCGGTTACGCCGACGTCACCGGCCGCGTCGGCTCGCTGCTCGAGGTCGGCACCGGCTTTCACCCGGAGCTGACCGGGCGCGAGAACATCTTCCTCAACGGCGCGATCCTCGGCATGCGGCGGGCCGAGATCCGCACCCGCTTCGACGAAATCGTCGAATTCGCCGAGATGGAGCGCTTTCTCGACACGCCCGTCAAGCGCTACTCGAGCGGGATGTCGGTGCGGCTCGCCTTCGCCGTCGCCGCCCACCTCGAGCCCGAGATCCTGCTCGTCGACGAGGTCCTCGCCGTCGGCGACGCCTCCTTCCAGCGCAAGTCGCTGGGGAAGATGAACGAGGTCGCCAAAGAGGGCCGCACCGTCGTCTTCGTCTCCCACAACCTGGCGATCATCCAGGCGCTCTGCACCCGCGGCATCCTGCTCGAACGCGGCGAGGTGCAGGCGGACGCGCCGATCGTCGGGGCGATCGACAGCTACCTGCGGACGCTCGAGAGCGCCGCCTCCGACGACCTGCTGGAGCGGACCGACCGCGACAGCCGCGCCTACGACGAGACCCTGGTGCGGCGGCTGGAGATCCGCGACGCGAGCGGCGGCCACCCCAACGTCGTCGTCGCCGGCCGCCCGGCGACGATCGCCGTCGACGTCACCGAGCACCTGCCCTCGATGGAGTGCCAGCTGACGGTCGTCAACAGCCTCGGGCAGCCAGTCTGCACCTTCGACAGCGAGATGACCGCCCCGGTCGACGTCCGCGACAGCGAGCCGGGAACCCGCCTGGAGTGCCACGTCGAGTCGCTGCCGCTGCTGCCGGGTCGCTACCGGATCGACGTCATCGTCAAAGCCAAGCGTCACATCCAGGACGGGCTGCAGGCGGCGGCTCTCTTCGACGTCGAGCCGGGAACGGTGGGCGAGCGCCCAGTCGCCGCCGAGGCCGAAGGCGACGTCGTCCTCCCCCACTCCTGGCGGCTGCCGGCATGAGCCCGCCGACCTTCGCGATCGTCATCACCGCCTACGAAGCGGCGGGGACGATCGCCGCGGCGGTGGAGTCGGCGCTGGCTCAAACGCGGCCCGCGGAGGAGCTGATCGTCGTCGACGACGGCTCCAACGACGACCTCGCCGGCGCGCTGGTGCCCTACATGGACCGAATCGAGCTCGTCCGCCGCGAGAACGGCGGCGGCGCGGCCGCGCGCAACACCGGCGCCGAAGCCGCCCGCTCGGACTTCATGGCGGTCCTCGACGCCGACGACGCCTACCGCCCGCGCCGGCTCGAGGCGATCGCGGCGCTGGCCGAGCAGCGGCCGGAGCTCGACCTGGTTACGACCGACGCCCGACTCCTCGCCCAGGGGAAGCCGGTCGGGACCTTTGCCACCTTCACCCCCTTTATCTGGGAGAACCAGCGAACGGCGATCTTCTGGACCTGCTTCGTCGGCGGCTGGCCGGCGGTGCGGCTGAGCCGGCTGGACTCGATCGGCGGCTTCGACGAGCAGATGCGGATCGCCTACGACTGGGACTGCTGGCTGCGCTGCATCCTCGACGGCGGCGGCGCCGGCTTCGTCGACGAGCCCTACTACGACTACGTCCTGCACCAGGGCAGCCTCTCGGCGAGCCGCGCGCCTAGCCTCTGGGAGCGGGCGCGGCTGCTGGAAAAGGCGGCGGCCAATCCGTCGCTGCGAGACGAGGAGCGACCGGAGCTGGAGCGCGCCCTGCGCATGCACCGCTCGCGGGCGGTCGATGCCGAGACCCAGGCCGCCGTCTACGGAGAAGGCGAGCGCGCGGGGCTGGCGCGGCTGGCGGTTGCGCCGCGGCTCGAGTCGCGGGCGCGGCTCGGGGCGGCGCTGGGCTTCCTGGCGCCGCCGCTGGCGCGGCGCCTGGTCCACGAGGATCGGCCGGCGGAAGAGCGACTGCCGGCCGAAGCGGCGTGAGCGCCGGCGGCGAGCGGTCCGGCGGAGCTCCGCCCCGCTTCAGCGTCGTCATCCCGACCTACCGGCGACGCGAGCGGGTGCTGCGGCACGTGGCGGCGCTGTCGAACCAGACCTTCGATGACTTCGAGGCGATCGTCGTCGACGACGGCTCCGACGACGGCAGCGCGGCGGCGCTGCGGGCACTGGAGACCCCGTTCCCGCTGTCGGTGATCGAACAGGAGAACCAGGGCGCGGCGCAGGCGCGCAACGTCGGCGCCAAAGCCGCGAGAGGTGATCTCCTCCTCTTCCTCGACGACGACATGGAAGCGACGCCGTCGCTGCTGGCCGAGCACGACCGCTGCCACCGCGAGGGCGCCGACCTGGTCGTCGGCGACATGCCGCTGCACCCCGACTCGCCCCCCGGCCTGCTCAGCTGGGGCGTCGGCTTCTGGGCGCAGACGCGGCGCGAGCGCCTACTCGAGCCGGGGGCCGAGCCGGGGCTGGACGACCTCCTCACCGGCCAGATCTCGATCGCCCGCCAGTCCTTCGAGCGGCTCGGCGGCTTCGACACCTCCTTCACCCGCGAGGGCCTCTTCGGCGGCGAGGACATCGACTTCGGCTACCGGGTGGTGAAGGCGGGGCTGCGGGCCGTCTTCGACCCCGAGGCGATCAGCTACCAGTACTACGACGTCGGCCCGGAGGCCTACCTGCGCCGGGCGCGGGAGACCGGCCGCTCCGAGGAGGAGCTGGTCCTCAAGCACCCCGAGCAGGCGAGCCGGCTCGCCGCCGCGCCGGCCTTCCACACCCGCCGCAGCCGCTGGCTGCTCGGCCCGCTAGTCGCGGCACCCGAGTGGGTTGGCTGGCCGCTACGCAGACTCGCCGTCGCCCTCGTCCGTGGCGGCCGCCGCGACCGCTGGACGCGGCGGCTGTTCTACGGGATGCGGACGGTCGAACACCGGCGCGGCGCCCGGCTGGCGCGACGGGAGTCGGGCACCGGCAGCGCCGTCGTCCTCGCTTTCCACGCCGTCTCCGACCTCGGCTCCGATCCCGTCCTCGCCGAGTACGGGGTGCCGCCGGCGCGGTTCGCCGAGCACCTCGACGCGCTGGCGAGGCGTGGCTGGGAGTTCGTCGACCTCGACACGCTCCTCGCGGCGCTCGACGGGCGGGCGCGGCTGCCCGAGCGCGCGGCGCTGGTCAGCTTCGACGACGCCTACGTCGATCTGCTCGCCGCCGGCTGCCCGATCCTCGCCGAGCGCGGCATCCCCGCCGTCGCCTTCGCCGTCGCCGGCCTCACCGGCGAGACGAACGCCTGGGACCGCCACCTCGGCGCCCGCGAGCTACCGCTGCTCGACGCCGACGGATTGCGGGCGCTGCCCCGCCACGGGGTCGAGGTCGGCTCACATGGGATGAACCACCGGCCCCTGCCGAAGCTCGACCTCGCCGAGGCCGAACGCGAAGTCGCCGACTCGGCGGCGGCCCTGGAGGAGCTCGGCCTGCCGCGGCCGCGGGCCTTCTCCTTCCCCCACGGCGAGTGCAACTCGGAGATCGCCGCGGCGGTCGCCGCCAGCGGCTACCGGGCCGCCTTCACCGTCACCCCCGGCGCAGTCGAGCGCGGCTGCGACCGCTTCTCCCTGCCGCGCGTGGAGGTGCTCGCCAGCGACACCCCGGCCAGGCTGCGCCTGAAGCTCGCCACCGCCGGCTGGCCCGCCCGTTGGCGGCAACCGCTGCTGCGACTGACGCGAACGAAACAATGAGCGCCTCGATGCTCCATCTCGGCAAGATCCCCGTCAGCGACCGGCCCTGGGCGCGCAAGCTGGCGCAGATCCTCGGCTGGCGCCTGCTGGTCCCGGCGCTGCGGGCGCGGGCGCGGCGGCGCCTGGGCAGGCTCGATCCGGGCGCGGCGACGATCGTCACCGTCAACTGGAACTCCTGGGCCCACCTCGAGGTGCTGATCGACGTCGTCAACCGCCGCAGCCCCGCCGGCACCCGGATCATCGCCGTCGACAACGGCTCGGTCGACGGCTCGCGCGAGCGGATCGCCGCCCGCGACGACGTCGCGGGCCTGCTGCTGCCGGTCAACGTCGGCCACGAGCTGGCGATGGACCTCGGCGTCCTCCTCGCCGAGACCGAGTACGTGGTGGCGCTCGACGTCGACGCCTTCCCTCTCCACGACGACTGGCTGGAGCGTCTGCTCGGCCCTCTCTCCGCGGAGGCGCAGGTCTCCGGGGCGCGGTTGAACCGCGAGTACGTCCATCCCTGCTGCTGGGCGATGCGGATGGCCCGCTTCGTCGAGCGCAAGCACTCCTTCCGCGCCCACTACGTCCCCCGCTCCGAGGGCCGCGACGCCTCCGGCGACGTCGGCGAGGAGATCTCCGCCGCGGAGGCCCCGAACGTCCACTTCTTCGAGGTGACGAGCCAGCGCGGGCCGGGCGACGTCGGGACGGTGTTCGGCGACCTCGTCTACCACAACTTCTACGCCACCCGGTTCAACGCGACCGCGGACCAGACGCTGGACGGAGTCGTCGCCGCCGACGACTCAGCCGAGGCATGGGACGAGGCGCTGCGGAAATACGTCTATTGAGCCTGTCGCCGCGCCAGGACGAGGGTGGCGCTGGGCTCGCCCCAGGTGAGGCCGAGGCGCTCGACCCGCACCGCCACGGCGAGGAACGGGAAGGCGAGCAGGCGGACGAGCAGCGGCGCGCCCTTGATCCGGTCGCGAATCTCCTGCGCGGCGGCCGCGAGGCTGCGGTACGTCGGCCGCAGCTCCAGCGGCTCGAGGCCGGCAGCGCGGACCTCGGCGGCGATCTCCTCGCGGCCGTAGCCGTGGCGGACCTCCTCGCGCCAGATGCCGGTACTGCCGGGGAGGACCGGCGTCCAGTCCTCTTCCGGGACCTGGAGGGCCAGCAGGCCTCCCGGCCGCAGCGCCCCGGCCATGGTCCGCAGCGCCGCCGCGTCGTCGGGGATCTCGTGCAGGCACTCGAGCGCGACCACCGCGTCGAAGTCGCCCTCGGGCAGCGGTCGCGTCAGGTCGGCGGGCCCGAAGCGGACGTTGCCGAGCGAGCGCCCGGCCGCCCGCGCGCGGGCGCCGTCGAGCAGATCGGCCCGCTGGTCGACCCCGAGCAGGGCCCAGTCGCCGTGGCGCTGGGCGAGGGACAGCGTCAGCAGCCCGTCGCCGCAACCTGCGTCGAGCACGCGCAGCGGTCCTCCCGCCGCCTCGCCGGAGAGCACCTCGTCGGCGAGGGCGAGCCGCAGCCGCCGCGAGGGCGCCATCAGCGCCAGCCGCTCCTCGAGAATCGCGCGCAACTTGCCGAGGACGTTCATCCGCGCATCATTTCCGATCCGGCGGCGCTTCCGATTTCGACCCCACCCAGCTGTGGCGAAATCCGGATGCACCCGGAGGATCCGGGATGAGTGCCGGCTGGACCGAGGCGCCGTGGCGGACGCGGCTGCTGCGGCGGCTGCGGATGCCGGCGGCGCTCGTCGCCCCCCTCGGCCATTTCTCGCCGCGCTGGCGAGAACTGCATGACGACCTCGCCCACTGGGCCGGGGTTCGGGCACAGGCCGACCGCGCGGAATGGCGACGGCTGACCAGCTCCTACTCGGTGCTCGTCTACCACCGCTTCGCCGGCGAGCTGAAGCCGGGGCAGGAGCGGATCGACATCGCACCGCGGCGCTATTACCGCCAGCTGCGCTTCCTGCGCCTTCTGGGATTCAGGCCGCTGCCGCTCGACGAGCTGCTCGCCTTCCACCGCGGCGAGCGCAACGCGCTGCCGCGGCGCCGCTTCGCGATCACCGTCGACGACGCGATGGCCGACGCGGTCGAGCCGCTGCTCCGCACCGCGCACCTCGCCCCCCAGCTCTTCGTCCCCACCGCCGAGCTCGGCGGCAGCGCCCACTGGATCGACGGCGAGCCGGTCGCCGAGTGGGACGACGTCCGCGCCCTGGCCGAGGCCGGTGTCGCGATCGGCTCCCACACCCGCCACCACCGCCGCCTCACCCGACTGGGGGCGGCCGAGCGCGAGATCGAGCTGCTCGGCTCGCTGACCGAGCTGCGCGAGCGGGTGCCCGGCGCCGCGGCGGTGATCGCCTACCCCAACGGCGACCACGACGAAGCGGTCTGCGCCGCCACCGAGGGCGCCGGATACGAGGCCGCCTTCACCACCGAGAAGGGCCGCAACGACGCCGCCACCGACCGCTTCCGCCTGCGCCGCGTCAGCGTCCACGGCAGCGACGGCTCCCTCGCCGTGCTCTGGAAGGTGCTGACCGGCGAGGCGCTGCCGGGCTGGTGGCCGCGGCGGAGTCGCTAGGCCGGGCTTTCGCCGCGACGCAGCTCCTCTTCGACCAGGCCGAGGAAGGCCGAGCCGCGCAGCGCCTCGGCGTTCGGTGCGCCGCGGGACTCCAGCTGCAGGTGGCGGTAGTCGCTGCGGCTGTGGACGACCCAGGTGAGGAGGCGGAGGCGGCGGAAGTCCGCGACGGAGATGCCGAGGGCGCCGCTGTACTCGGAGATCGCCGCGGACGCGACGCGGCCGTGCGGGGTCGCCGGGTCGAGCAGCCGGGCGTAGGTCTCGCGGGTGCGGCCGCTCTCCAGCGCCCCGTCGAGGACGAAGGCGCAGTTGGCGAGGAAGTAGACGAGGTCGAGGCCCGGCAGCCCGGCCGGCTCGGCCGACTCCCAGTCGAGCAGGACGGGATCGCCGGCCGGGGTGACGAGGACGTTCCAGGGGGAGCAGTCGCGGTGCTCGACCGTGGCCGGCAGGTCTCCGAGTCCGCCGAGCACTCCTCTCGCGGCGGTTGCGGCGCCGAAGTGCCGCTCGAACCAGGCGAGCGGCTCGGCGACCAGGCGCTCGCGCCAGCCGGCGGCTGGCGCCGGATCTCCCAACTTCGCCAGCTCCACCAGCAGCCGCGTCACCCGCAGCGCGACCTCCTCGAAATTCTCCGGCCTCAGGGTGTCGAGCAGCGACTCGCCCGCCACCGCCTCCTGGACCACCGCGAGGCGGCCGTTACGCGACCCCTCGCCGACCAGAGGTGGTACTCCGGTGAGACCCGGCCGCTCCTCCTGGAGCTGACGCAGGACCGTGCCCTCTCGTTCGAGACCCGGCTCGGCCTCGGGAACGCGGGCGAATTTCACCGCCTTACTCGGCCCCTCCTCCCCCGGCTCGAAGGCGAGGCCGACGGCCTTGTTGATGCTTCGGTGCCCGGTGGTCAGCAGCAGCAGCGGGACGGAGGGCGAGAGCGGGATGGCAGCCTCGTCCGGCCCCCCAGGCCGCCGCCCGACGACGTAGATCGGGGCCAGCAGCCCGGCGCCGCACAGCGCGCGCCAGAGGTGGCGGAGGATCGAGCCGGCGAGCGAGCGCGGAGCCCGGCTCGCGAGCAGGTGGTCGGTCGCCGCCACGACCTCGATCGGCAGCCAGAACTGGGGCTGGCGGTGCGGCAGCGGACCGGCCCAGTAGGCGCGGACGTCGGTGTAGCCCGCGATCTCGGCCCGCCGCCGCGCACGACGAATCCCGAAGGGCCGCGGCACGCGCCAGTGGGCGATCAGCTCGGCGTCGGGCAGCAGGAAGCGCCAGTCCTCGCGCCGCACCCGCGGGTTGCGCTGCGACTCGGGCAACGCCGCGAGCTCGCGGTAGAGGTTTGTGCCGCTATAGGAGTAAAACCTCTGCCGCGACCCGGGCCGGGAGAGGAGCTGGCGGTAGACCGAGGCCGCCCGCTCGGCGTTCTGCTCGCGGCGCAGTCCCGAGTCGACCCGCTCGCGCGCCCGCTCGGCGAGTTCCTCGCGCAGCCGCGGATCGTCCAGCAGCCGCCGGAGCGCCGCCGCCAGTGCCGGCGCGTCGCCGGGCGGGACCAGCAGCCCGCTGCGGCCGTCCTCGATCAGCTCTTCGGTGCCGCCGATCGCCGAGGAGACGATCGGGATGCCGGCGGCCATCGCCTCCAGTACCGCCAGCGAGGACCCCTCGTAGAGGGACGGCAGGCAAAAGACGTCGCAGGCGCCGAGCAGCTGCGGCACGTCCTCGCGGCGGCCGAGGAAGCGGACCCGCTCGGCGACGCCGAGCTCGGTCGCCCGCCCCTCCAGCCGCTCCCGCTCTGGGCCGTCGCCGGCGAGGAGGAAGAGTGCGCCGGGCACCTCGGCCACCGCCTCCAGCAGGGCGTCGTGTCCCTTCTGCGCGTTCAGCCGGGCCGGCGTCAGCACCAGCGGTCGCGTCTCCGAGCCGCCCAGCTGCTCGCGCAGGCCGGGCGGCGCCGGGACGGCGGCGCGCTCGACGTCGACGGCGTTGTAGACGACCTCGACCTTCTCCGCCGGCCAGCCGAGGTCCTCGACCAGCTCCGCCGCGATCTCGCCGGAGACAGCGAGGTAGCGATCCACCCCCCGCGCCAGCGCCCGCAGCTGCCAGTAGGAGGAGCGGTCGGGCTCATATGCGCCCACTTGCACCGACCCCAGCACCGCCGGCACCCGTGCCAACACAGCCGCGGTCAGCCCCCACTTGCAGGCGACGGGCGAGCTCATGTGGGCGTGGAAGACCGCCGGCCGCTCGCGCCGCAGCAGCCGCACCAGCCCCGGCACCCGCCGCGCCCCGGTCAGCCCGAGCGGCAGCGGCGCGATCCGCCGAACCGGGACCCCGAGCGCGGCCGCTCGCTCGGCCAGCGGCTCGACCTCAGGCGCGTCCTCGAGCAGCAGGGTCGGCTCCCACTCGCCCCGGTCGAGCGATCCGAGCAGCATGAACATCGCGTTCTCGGCGCCGCCGAGAACGCGGCTATCGGTGTAGAAGAAGATCGATTGGGCCACGCTGGAGCTCTCCGGCTAGGTTCGAGAGGTCGCCCTCGTCGTTTGATTCGCGCAGCGCCGCGTCCACCCCTGCCCAGAAGGCGTAGTCGAGGACCGGCCGGTAGAAGAGCGGCAACCGCCAGGCGCCGAGCCCCTCGAGCAGCGAGAAGAGTGCGAAGACGACGCCGCTGGTCGCCGGCAGCCGCCGGGTCGCCCAGAGGAGCACCGCCCGCGCCGCCAGCCAGGGGCGGGATGCCTCGTCGGGGCTGGCGAGGCGCAGGTCGCCGAAGACCTCCCGGTGGCTGCGGGCGAGCTGGACGGTGGTCCTGCCTTTGGCGAGCGTGTCGCGCTGCAGGCCGCCGAGATCCTTGTCGTAGGCCTGCCAGGCGAGCGCCTCGGGGTCGTAGCCGAGCTCGACCCCGCTCCCCCGCAGCCGCAGCGCCAGCTCGACGTCCTCGTTGCCGTAGATCCCGAACGAGTCGTCAAAGCCGCCGACCGAGCACATCGTCTCGGTCCGCAGCGAGGCGTTGCCGGTGAAGAAGGAGCGCGGCAGCGCCAGGTGCGCGGGGTCGGAGAGACGCGAGAGGTGGAGGTCGAACTTGTCCTTGACGTAGCGAGCGGCATGGGTGCTGCCCGGCCCGAGCTCGACCGGGACGGCGCCGAGGACGCAGCGGCGCGAGCCGGCAGGGTGGTGGGCGCGGTGGCGCTCGACGAACTCCGGCACGACCCGCATGTCGTCGTCGAGGACGATCGTCACCTCGCCCCGCGCCGCCGCCACGGCGGCGTTGCAGGCCGCCGCCCGGCCCCGCGTGTCGGGAGAGACATGACGCAACCGCAGGGGTCCCTCCCACCCCTCCAACATCTCGACCGTGCCGTCGGTCGAGGCGTCGACCGAGACGACCACCTCGTACTCGTCGGGGCCGACGCTCTGGCGCGACAGCGAATCCAGCACCGTGCGCAGCGCCTCGCGGCGCTGGTGGGTGGGGATGACGACGGTGACGCTCGGTCCCTCAGCCATCCGACCCCTTCGGCGCGCTTCCCGCGCCTCCTCGAAGACGGCGGTTTGGCGCTCGGCCCACGCCTCGGGACTGTGATGGCGCTCGGCGAACTCGCGCGCCCGCTCCCCCAGGCTCCGCCGAGCGGCGTCGTCCTCCAGCAGCGCCGCCGTCGCCGCGGCGATCTCCGCCGTGCCCTCGGCGACAGCCAGCGGCGGCTCGGTGCCGAACCCGGTGTAGCCCTCGGTTCCCCGGGGGGTGGTGACGACTGCCTTACCGGCGGCCATCGCCTGCAGGACCTTCATCCGCATCCCGCCGCCGGTCCGCACCGGCGCCATCACCACCGCAGCCGCTTCGGTGTGCGGCTGGACCCTGGGAGCGTCGGCGACCACCTCGACCCGCGGCCCGGCGAGGGCGAGGACCTCCGGCGGTGGCGCGCTGCCGACGATTCGCAGCCGCGCCCCCGGGGCACGCCGCAGGACCGCGGGCAGGATCTCGTGCGCCAGCCAGATCGCCGCGTCGCGGTTCGGCGGGTGATGGAAGGCGCCGACGAAGAGGATCGTCCCCGCCACCTCACGCGCCGGGTCGGCGCGCGGCGGCAGCGCCAGCCCGAAGGGGTCGACCCGGACCCGCGCCGCGACGTCGGGGGCGAGCTCGGCGACCGTCTCGGCGTCGCGCCGGCTGAAGACCTGGACGAGATCGAACTGCCGCCAGGCCTGGCGCTGAAAGCGTTCCCAGCGCCGCCAGTCGAGCTCGCCGAAGGCCCAGCCGGGCCAGCGCCGCGGCGGCCCTGGATTCCACGTGACCGGGCGCGAACGCAGCACCTCGTGGTGGGTGTAGACGGTCGCCACCCCGGCGGGGTAGCGGAAGACCGACATCGCGCTGTCCTCGACGGCGACGACGTCGAACTCGCGCTCGGTGCCGAGCCGGTCGAGGATTGCCTGGATTCCCGGGTCGGCGTACCAGACCGTGCGCCAGGGCCAGCGCCCGCGCGCCCAGGCCGTGGCCATCCGCAGCTGGCGCCGGCGGCGACGCCCGCCCGGCGGCGGACGGCGACGATCGGCGACGTGAACCTCGCCCTCCTCGCGCAGCCGCGCCACCGCCTCCTCTTCGCCGGGCTCGTCGCCGACGGCGGTGACCAGGGTCACCTCGTGGCGCTGCCGCAGCCCCCGCAGCTCGGCGTCGAGCAGCACGGGGATCGCCCCTCCCCCGTCCGCCTGCGGCGGCACCGGGACGGCGAGGAGGATCCTCATCCGGCGGCGAGGACGTCGCGGTAGGCCTGCTCGAAGCGCGGGATCACCGCGCCCGCCGCGAACGATCGCGCCTTCGCGCTCGCCGCCCGACCGAAGCGCTCACGGCGCTCGGCGTTCTCGATCAGGTCGCGCATCGCCTCGGCGAGCGCTCCCACGTCCCCCTGCGGCACGAGCAGGCCGGCGTCGTCGCCGATCATGTCGACGTGGCCGCCGAGCGTGGTCCCGATCACCGGCTTGCCACGGTTCATCGCCTCCGCCACGGTGGCGCCGAACGGCTCCGGCCACAGCGAGGGCATCACCCCGAACATCGCCCGGTCCCAGGCGGCCATCACCGCTTTGTGGGGGACGTCGGTGAGCACGACGGCCTCGGGCGGAAACGGCTGCGGCGAGTCGCGCTCGAAGGTCCCCATCAGGACCAGCGGCGGCGGCGACTCCAGCTTCCGGTAGGCGTCGAAGAGGGTTTCCAGCCCCTTGACCTTGCGGAAGGCGCCGACGTAGAGGATGAACGGCTCGGCCGGCAGCCGCTCCAGGAACGGGGCGATCTGGGGATCGGCGCTGTCGACCGCCTCGTCGGGGGCGACATCCTGGAAGCTCGGGATCGTCACCTGGACGAGGTCCTCCGGCGCCCCGCCCTCGCCGAACAGATGGCGGGTGGTGACGTCGTGGACGAAGGTGCTGACACTGTGCAGGCCGGTCATCTTCCGCGCCAGCAGCGGCCGGCAGAGGTAGACGCCGGCGGTCGCGGCGAGCCCCTTGGGGACGCCGCTGTAGTAGTCGCTGGCGCAGTTCGCGCACTTCAAGGGCGCCGGCCCGGAGCAGGGCTCGCCCTTGCGCAGCAGGGTCCGGTTGGCGCAGAAGTAGCCGTAGTCGCGGGCCGAGATCAGCATCGGGATGCGCTTGCGGCCGAGCGCGACGGAGACCGAGAACGCCAGCCAGCCGTAGGCGTGGATCACGTCGGGTTCGAAGCCCTTGATCAGCCGCCGCAGGCCGGTGATCGTCACCGGGTCGGGAAAGGGCGGTTGATGGCGCTGCTCTTCGTCGCGGATCAGCGAGCGAAACGCGGTCCGCATCTGGCGCAGGCGGTGGACGGTGACGTGCTCTTCCCAGTCGAGCGGCGGCAGCCCCCCGTGCCAGGTGGTGGCGACGGCGACGTCGTGGCCGCGCTCGGCCATCCCGGAGGCGATCAGCCGCGCCTGGCGGTGGGCGCCGCCGATGAACGGCGGGTAGTGGTCGGTGGCAATCAGGATCCGCATCAGGTAGTCACTGGCGCTGCAATCTTCCCAGCACGCGGTTGGCCCCGCTGCGCCTGCCGGGGAAGAGAAACAGCTCGGCCAGCGGCCGCGCCAGGCGACGCGGCACGATCGCCTCCAGCCCAAACCAGCCCATCATCAGGGCCTTCATCGGCGCTGCGACGTCGAAGCGGCGGCGGACGGCGCGGAGCGCGTCGGCGAGCAGGGCGCCGCGGCGGTCCCCGGCGACCGGGTGGCGGCCAGGCTCCAGCCGCAGCGAGACGAGCCGGTTGGCGAGGTCGGCGAAGGAGAGGATCCGCTCGGGCCGCTCGAGGCAAAGCTCGTCGGCGAGCGCTTCCAGCGAGCGGGTGGTCGCCCCCGCGAAGAGGATCGCTTCGCGCAGGTGCTCGAGGTCGATCTCGTCCCCGTCCAGCTCGTAGGAGTTGCCGCCGTGGACCCGGTAGGAAGCGCAGACCTCGCCGAGCAGCGCCGCCTCGCCGAGCAGCGCGGTGAGGTGCACCAGGTACCAGTCGGCGCCGCTGCGTGGGTAGTCGGCGGCGGGGATCGGCAGGATCCGGCGCACCGCCTCGGCCCGGAACCCGGTGCCACCGCCCGGCAGCCAGGGCAGGTCGAAGGGGAAGGCGAGCTCGGCCCGGCGCTGGTCGCCGACCGGCGCCCGCAGGTGGCCGCCGGGCTTGACCGCGCCGGTCGGGTTGCCGTCGGCGTCGACGACCTCCATCGGGAACTGGACCTTGGCCAGCTCCGGCCGGGCGGCGAAGGCGGCGGCGACCCGCTCGGCCGCGTGCGGGCGGAGGACGTCGTCGGCGTCGAGGACGAGGAGCACCTCGCCGCGGCAGCGCTCGAGCCCCGCGTTCAGCGCCGAGGCCTGCCCGCCGCGCTCCTTCAGCACGACCTCCACCCGGTCCTCATACCGGCGCAGCACCTCGCGCGAGTCGTCCTCGGAGCCGTCGTCGACGACGACGACCGCGACCTCGGGATGGGTCTGCGCGCAGGCGCTCTCGATCGCCTCGGGCAGGAAGCGCCCGTAGTTGTGGTTGGTGACGACTATGTCGACGGAAGGTGCGCTCGCGCTCAAGGGAAGGTCATCTGCCTCGGTAGCCAGCTCGTCACCCGGCGGTAGAGCTTCTGCGGATCTCCCGCTTTGTAGAGGGACGCCACGACGTGCGTCCTGCCCACGGCTCGCGCCGGAACGTCGACTTCGTAGACGCGTTCCTCTCCCGGGTCGAGCCTGACCCGGTAGGTCTTCGACTGGTCTTTCCCGAGGCTCACCCTGAGCCTGTAGGAGTGGAAATCGTGCTGATTGCTGTCAACGCCGATCGCGACCGCGTCTTCGCGCTCGTCCGTCGGCAGCATCCACAGCGCCGTGAAGCCCTTCGCGTTCTCGGCCGGCAAAGGTTTCTCGGCGAGGGCCAGGGCCCCGAGTGCGATCGCCGCGGCAAGCGCCCCGAGGACGAGGCTTCCGGTCGCGGGCCGAGGTAGCGCCGGGCGACCGGCCCGACCGCGCTGCGATCGCTCCCGCCGCAGGGCGGCGCCGCGGCAAGCGGCGATCACGACCAGCGGCAGCAGCACCGCCCAGCTCGCGGTCTCCAACCCGAACGGGAAGATGTTGAGGACGAAGGCGCCGAGGGCGAGGGTCATAAGGCTGACCGCGACGCTGAGCATGGCCCGCTTCGGAGCTGCCAGCTCGCGTGAACCGAAGGCCGCGGCGACGATCGCGTAGCCGGGCAGGAAGAGGGTCAGCGGCAGTCCCGCCGCCAGCCGCACGATCTCCCACGGCACCAGCGCCGCCACCAGGGCGCAGGCGACCGCGGCGAGGCAGGCCGCTTGTAGGTCCCGGTGACCCCTCATGGCCGATCCCGCAGGTTGAAGAGGACGATGCGGCCCCCCTGCCAGACGCGGCCGACCGGGATCTCGGAGAACTTGTGGACCACACCCTGCGGACGCAGCTCGTTCCCGTACTGGTTCTTGACCGAGAAGTACTGGCCGCGCAGGGTGTCCCCGGAGAGCTGGCGGCGGTCGGCGACGAGGAAGGGAAGGTGATTGCGCTCCAGCAGCGGCAGTTGCCAGTCGCGGAGCTGTGGTTCCTCGACGATGTCCTCGATGTCGGGTCCCTGGCCGCCGTAGGCGATCTGCCCACCGGGGAAGAGCAGGACCCGGGCATCGGCTTCGGGCGCGGCGAAGCGGCTGCCGTCGAGGCGTTGCTTGGCGAATTCGGCCAGCGCCAGGGGTTCGGAGAAGACATCCTTGCCGTCCGCAGAAGCCTTCAGCGGCCGCGCCAGCTGCAGGTCCCACGACCAGCCGGAGATCGCGCCGCCGACGAGGACGACCGCCAGCGCTCCGGTCAACAGCAGCCGCCGCCGCATCTGGCGGGGCCCGCGGCGCAGCAGCTGGGCGGTTCCGTAAATGGCGACGAAGGAGAGGCCGATGAAGAAGTAACCGCCGGCGCGGTTCCCCGTCTCCCAGGCGGCCGGGGCGAAGCGCAGCATCAGCGCCGCGAAGAAGGCGACGGTGAAGGCGCAGAAGATGATTACCAGGGGCTTGCGCCGCTCCCGCCGCCAGACCTGCCTGAGGCCGATCAGCGAGATCACGCCGAGCACCGCGATTGCCAGCAGCGCGATCGCCCGCGCCCCGATCGGGGTGCCGGCGACGGCTTCGGCCGTATCCGAGGGCGACCCGAAGAGCTGCCGCGCTTCGGTGTCGCCGAAGGCGGTCTCGTAGATGGCCTTGACCGCGTTCTCGAGCACCGGGAAGAGGTAGCCGGTGGTCGACTCGGCGGCGATCAGCAGCCAGGCGGCGGCCGAGCCGACCGCCAACACCGCAAACGGCCACGGGTTCGGCTTGTCCACCCTCATCACCCGGTAGAGGACGGCGAGGGCGACGAAGATGATCGCCAGCGCGTAGGAGCTGAGGTGGTGGGTGATCGTGATCGCGAGGATGCCCAGCACGATCGGCACCGTCCAGGCGCCGCGGAGGCGCGGCGGCGCCTCCTCGCGTTCGACGAACGCCATCAGGACGACGCAGACCAGCGGCAGCGAGAGCGACTCGTAGGAGAACTGGGCCCCCCAGAAGAGGAAATTGCTGGTGCCGGTGTAGACGGCGACGCCGAGGCCGGCGCCGCGGGCGGAGCCGCTGAGCCGGGCGAAGAGGAAGAAGAGCGCCGCCATCTGGACCAGGCGGGCGGCGCCGATCAGGATCGTCCCGCAGAGGTAAGTCGAGGCCCCGGTCAGCATCGTCAGCGCCGAGGTCGCCCCCTCCAGGCCCGGGTAATACGGGGAGGTCGAGATGGCCGGGTTGAAGTGGTAAAGGTGATCGAATCTCTCGATCTGCTGGACGTTGAAAGCGTGGATGTACTCGTCGGAGAGGGTGAAGAGGGGCGCGTCGTGGACGACCTTGACGCCGTAGAGCGCCAGCCCCAGCAGCAGGACCAGGCCGAGCCGTTCGCGGTAGCTGGGTCCGCTCGAGGTCAGGCGCAGGAAGATCGGCACCGCGATCAGCAGGACGCCGAGCCAGTAGATCAGCTGCGAAGGCTCGAGCGTCTCACGCGAGAGCGCGTTGGCGAGCGAGCAGAGGAACAGCCCGATTGCCGCGAGAAGCGCGATTACCACTGGGGATTCGAGCCGGGTCTGCACGATCAAACCTTACGGTCGGCATTCGCGCGCGGATCCCATAGCCCTGCACGCCTACAGCCGAGGCGCCCTCGGCGGCGCCCCGGTTTGCGGGGACCGAACCTCAGCCGAGACGCTGTTCCAGCGCCTCGAGCTGGCTGGCGATCTCGGCCGGCAGCTTGTCGCCGAACTCGGCCAGGTGCGCTTTCACCTGCGGCAGCTGCTCCTTGACCAAGTCGAGGTCGACGCTGAGCAGCTCCTTCATCGCCTCCGCCGAGATCTCCAGGCCTTCGGTGTTGATCTCGCCCTCGGCAGGCAGCAGCCCGACCGGGGTCTCGACCGCCTCGGCCTCGCCCTCGCAGCGGCGGAAGACCCACTCCAGGACGCGGCTGTTCTCGCCGAACCCGGGCCAGAGGAACTTGCCGTCGGCGTCTTTGCGGAACCAGTTGACGTAGAAGACGCGCGGCAGCTGCGCCCCCTCGCGCTGGCCGACCTTCAGCCAGTGGGCGAAGTAGTCGGCCATGTTGTAGCCGCAGAAGGGCAGCATCGCCATCGGGTCGAAGCGCAGCTGGCCGACGGCGCCGGCCGCGGCGGCGGTCGTCTCCGAGGACATCGTCGCCCCCATGAAGACCGCGTGCTCCCAGTCGAAGGCTTCCTGGACCAGCGGCACCACGGTGGCGCGGCGGCCGCCGAAGAGGAAGGCGTCGATCGGGACGCCGGCGGGGTCCTCCCACTCGGGCGCGATCGAGGGGCACTGGGCGGCGGGGGTGGTGAAGCGCGCGTTCGGGTGGGCGGCGGGCTTGTCGGACTCGGGGGTCCAGTCGTTGCCGTGCCAGTCGATCGCGTGCGCCGGCGCCTCGCCGGTCATCCCCTCCCACCAGATGTCGCCGTCGTCGGTCTTGGCGCAGTTGGTGAAGATCGTGTTCCGCTCGATCGTGTCCATCGCGTTCGGGTTCGTCTTGTGGCTGGTGTTGGGCGCCACGCCGAAGAACCCGGCCTCGGGATTGACCGCGTAGAGGCGGCCGTCGTCGCCGAACTTCATCCAGGCGATGTCGTCGCCGACCGTCTCGACTTTCCAGTCGGGCAGCGTCGGGACCAGCATCGCCAGGTTGGTCTTGCCGCAGGCCGAGGGGAAGGCGCCGGTCACGTACTTGACCCGGCCGTCGGGCGAGGTGAGTTTGAGGATCAGCATGTGCTCGGCCAGCCAGCCCTCGTCGCGGGCCATCGCCGAGGCGATCCGCAGCGCGAAGCACTTCTTGCCGAGCAGGGCGTTGCCGCCGTAGCCCGAGCCGAAGGACCAGATTTCGCGGCTGTCGGGGTAATGGACGATGTACTTGTTTGCCTCGTTGCAGGGCCAGGAGACGTCTTCGACGCCCTCGGTCAGCGGCATCCCGACCGAGTGGACGCAGGGGACGAAATCGCCGTCGGAGCCGAGCACTTCGAGCGCGGCCTTGCCCATCCGGGTCATGATCCGCATGTTGGTGGCGACGTAGGCCGAGTCGGTCAGCTGGATCCCGATTTCGGAGATGTCGGAGCCGAGCGGGCCCATCGAGAAGGGGACGACGTACATCGTGCGGCCCTTCATCGAGCCCTTGAAGAGCTCCTTCAGGGTGGCTCGCATCTCGGCCGGGTCGCGCCAGTTGTTGGTCGGGCCGGCGTCCTCCTCCTTCTCGGAGCAGATGAAGGTGCGGTCTTCGACCCGGGCGACGTCGCCGGGATCGGAAAGGGCGAGATAGGAGTTCGGCCGCTTGGCCTCGTCGAGGCGCTCGAAGGTCCCGGCGTCGATCAGGACCTGGGCGAGGCGGTCGTACTCCTCGGCGCTGCCGTCGCACCAGTAGACGGAATTCGGTTCGGTGAGGGAGGCGATTTCGTCCACCCAGCTGAGGAGTTTCGCGTGGGTCGTCAGCTCGTCTGGGGCAGTGGTCAGGTCGCTCATTCGCCTCTCTCTAATTCTTGGGTTTGAGGCCGATCATCGAGATGTCGGCATCCTTGTTGCGAATTTCCAAAACGGCTATTTCCCGCCTGTCATCGGCAAAGATCACTTCGCACGTGAAGGTCGAGCCCGGGTCTACAGCCTGATCCGAAGGGCAATCGACGGCCTTGATCTTCTCATGAATCGAGTCTTCCAGGCTGGCCTGAACGGTGTCCTCGAGCTTCACCGGGTCGACCACAGTGCCGCATCCGTAGAGCGCCGCAAGCGACGCGAGCACCGCGAAAGCAGCGAAAAAACGGGGGTCGAAAGGGGATTTCGACCCGGAGCGGGCGGGAAACACCGGCTGGAGTAAAGCAGCGGCGGTTGACATTGCCGGGTGACAAGGTGGCGTTAGGGGGTGCTGGTGGGGGGTCTCCGGGAGCACCTCCGCCGAGTGGAGCGGGAATGGGCTGGCGCCTCGAGAGCCTTCGGCTCGGCTCCATGCTGAGTACCCGGAGACCCCCCACCAGCACCCCTTGCGATCGAGCCCCGAGGGACGTCCAAGGTGCAAGAGCTGTCCAAGGAGCAGAAGCTTTTCCCACGCTAAGCCGAGCCCCTCGCCGAAACCGTCTCAACCCCCGCTATAGGACGGCTGACACGGTCTCGTTGGGAGGGGCGGGGGGGGGGGGGGGGGGGGGGGCGCCGGGGGGCGGGCCCCCCGCCGCCCCGCGCCCCCCCCCCCCGCCGCACCCCGCCGGCGGGGGCC
>Ga0307280_10000026_pt1 | contig 42349 bp, 69 predicted proteins | sample ER_DNA_119_FD_194479 | JGI IMG/M metagenome (GOLD analysis project Ga0307280, IMG submission 194479) | Bulk soil microbial communities from the East River watershed near Crested Butte, Colorado, United States - ER_DNA_119 | ecosystem: Environmental > Terrestrial > Soil > Floodplain | place...
TTCGTGTGGGAACTGTTTTCACAATTGCACTTGTTTTCTATGTCTCCACTTGCCGATAATTACGACCGTGGGAAACATCCACATCACGGCGCGGCCTAAACCCTCGCCGTGGGACGGGGCTAGATTGTACGGGATTCTCTACCGGAGAGAAAACCGTGGCCCCGTGGGAATGGGATCGGACGCGATCTCATCTCCCAATCAACTCAGGCGCGCATATTCCCCATACTTATCCGCCGCCGCCTTGAACCTAGCTTGCACCGCCTCATCCCGATCACGGAAATAGCCCACCAACTCATCCCCAATCGTCACCTTCCAGAGCCTCCGCAACTCCACCCAGGTCACGCCCATCACACCTATGCCCTCGTGGGACCCAGCGCGATTCATTCCGTTTTGCTCGTGGCTGGCTTCTCTCAGGTTGTAGCGCCGGCAATTGAGGCCACACCCGTCTCTATGGTCGATCACGGGCGCGGTTGATTCCCGCATCAGGAAACGATGTAGGCTAGTCGATCCCTTGTACGTTCCAGTGGTGGCGTAAAGACACTCTCCACTCCTCTGCAGCGACCAACGACGCCACCGCACGAGCTCCCAATCAGATACGTCTACGGCCGCAAAGTATCGTCCATCCCTACCCACAGGGACGAGCATGTAATCAGGATCAGGCATGGTGACGCCCATGAAGATCAGACTTGGCATACCGCTAATACTACAGCTTGGGAACGCTTCCCAATGAGGGTGTATGGAGACGAACCGCCTCGCGCAACCCATCCGCCAACAAGATTGCCGCCGTTGGTGAGAGCGCGAACCGAGCATTTCCAAAATCCACGAAGAAAGCCCCGGCAGCGGGAATCCACCTAATCTCTAGTGAATCAATATCAATTTTTTCCATCAGCCACCTACAGTGAAACTATGCAGCGTCAGGGAACATAGTTCGGAACCATCGCCAGGGTCAATGTCTGGCGTGAACTGAGCAGCTACCGCGAAGATGTAAAGCGGATCAACCTCGGTGATGTTCCCTGGGTGCTGGTCCAGGTCTACGGCCGGCTGGGGGTTGCTGGCCACGTTGCTCTTGAATGTGCCCTGCAGCTTCCCAGATCCCGCCCAGATCAACAGGTCATGCCCCTGGATCATCCACATGGTCTCTGGAATGTCGGTGACTCCACCTATCGGCTCCGGGACCGACGACGCCAGCGGCAACAGATCGTCCAGGTTCTCCCCAGAGATGGCTTTAGACATGCCAAAGAGCGTCAAGGTGAGCATCCCAGGCACAGCAGCCTTTACGGTGCCCGTGGCCGTCACATCGAGCAGGACGAGCTCCAGATTGCTGCTACCCGGTACTGTGACCGTCGCCGGCACAAACTTTTCATCCCGAACCTTGAAAAATTCCGGGCTGGTGGAGGTGAGAGAGAGAGGCGCGGCCGCTGGTGCCTTGTCGATTGTGTCAGACATAGAAATGCTCCTTGCTGGTGGATTGAGCAACATGGGTCCGACGCAAACCCACTATAGCCTAATTCAACGTATCCACAACCCTCACATCATCGTGCTTGTCGGGATCAACGACGCGCACACACTGAGCCACTTGGCCGCTCTCTGGATCCACGGGAAGCGCGAGAACGCAACTCACCAAAACCATTCCAGGCGTTTGCTCCGCTCCGCCACGCCTACTCCCAAGCACAATGCTCGATTCCTTCACTTCGGCCACAAAACCAAAGATTTGCGACTCAGGAAGAGCCACCAAAATCTTGTTTCCCTTCGCCAACACGTTCCCCACTCGATCCTTCACCATTCACAACCTCCACATCGTTACACCCACAAGGGCAATCTAAACTGTCCTGCCAGCCTTCAGGCCAAGCATCCTCATCCGTACCATTCGCACGTATCCAGGCCAGCAGGGAGACGCCTTCAGCCGTCAGCCACGCCCAGCCTATCCCCGTCCCATGCTCGATCAGCCCCCAGTCATCCAGAACCTTCGCGCCGAACTCGCGCCAGCCAAGAACCGCGCCATCCTCAAGTTGATAGAACGAGCCGCGCTTATCGTGGTCCTCGGCAATCTCCAGAAGGTACAGGATTATGGGCCAGTTTGAATTACCACAGCCGCATAATTTCACCTTTTCGAGAAACACCTTGGCTTCGCGCAGTTTCATACAATTCCCTCTAGCTTCGCCGTCTCCCGCGCAAACCATTCAGCCTCTTCGGGGTTACGTTCCTCCCACGATAGCCCCCCATTCGCGCGATCCCACGCGGATTGAGTGCCAAAATCGGCCGTTGTGGTGAGTTTCGGAGCCGGTTTGATGCCGCACTTGAGGCTCCACGCCTCACGGAACGACATTCGCGCGCCGTGGTTCTCCGGTCTTGGCCTAAATCGAACCCGTGGCGCAGACGCTTCAGCGTCTCGCGCAGTAGTTGTTTGTTTTTCTATCTCAAGTATCTGTTTTACCCTGACACGGGTGTCACCCCCTCCTGTCACGAAACTCTCATCGAGAACAGGGAAGGTATAGCGGTTGGTGTAGTTGGATCGGCAAGCGTATTTGCGATGCTCCACCAGCACCACACCCAGCAGCCGCAGCGCGCGAATGTGACGCCGAATGGTTCGCATATCCAGCCGGCGACGCTCCGCGATCCAGCGCACCGAGGCATAGCAGGTTCGCGTCTTCAGGTCCATCCGCTCCTGCATCACAAGGTAGGTATCACGGAGCTCTACCCGCGAAATGATGGCATCCAAGCCATGTATCCGTTTGACGAAAAGCCTAGAATTGAAGTGACTTTGACGTAATTTTGACTTGATTTTAGACGCGCGCGTTTGTACAATCGGTCTCAACATAAGGCTCTCCTGTGCCACTCGTTGATAGCGAGTAGGGGGGTTGGGATAGAAAAACGAACTGGGTGATAACAGTTAGTTTGAGGGGGTCACGGGGTTCCGCCCGTGGCCCTCATACTTTTTTAAAGCTGAAGTGAGCAAGAGAGCCGGCCAGGGTTTCGTCCTGGGGGGTCATTGCTTCACTTGACGATTGGAGAACACTTGGCCGGCGATCCGCGCAGAGTTGGCGCGAGCTTCGCAGAATCTTTTTTACGTGGGAAATCGACTTGACTTGCTGAGGCATATTTTTCCCTTCAAACATCCTTGAGGGCGGATGGGGGAGGGATGTCTCCCCCGACCCAATACACCGGGGATCAGCCGGCGTTTTGCCTCATTCAGCTCCCCGCCGCCGCAAGCGGTAGAGGAAACCTAAATCGAGAATATAGCTTTAAGTTTTGTGGGTAAGTTAATAAATTTAAGTGGATTAGATGTGAACCTTGAACGTTAACATCCTTAATATCAGAGCCATAGGAGTTTAGCGTTTTTTCCGCCGCGTCTCTTTTTTAGGTTTGCGATAGATCACCTTGCAGAAGCGCCCGGAAATGTCGCCAATATCCACAACTGAAAATATCTCCCAGCCGCGACCCTCCAAATCTTCCAAGGACTCCGGTAACGTGCTCCACTCGGCTGATTGCCAACTCCACTCATGTTTCATATTTTTAGGCTTAGGTGATTCTGTAGGCACGTTGAGGCTTCTCCTTCACAGCCTGGACAACACGAGCAAATGGAAGACGCGAATGGATGGGGATGGATTCGAGGCTGGAGACCTCAAAATCCATCGCGCCCGTGAACCGCAACACCGAGGCGCAACCTAAACAGACAGTAAAATCGCCGGGCCCAGGCACAATCTCATCCAGAAGCGAAGTACAGGCGTCCAGCCGATAAAAGCAGACTGGACACCAGTGGAGCTCCGTTCTAGTGGTGAGCGACTTCCCCGTTGTCTTCATTCGCCACGCTTCTCTTTTCGCTCCTTGACGTTAACAACCTTGTAGGCTGTAAAGTTGGGGCTGTTGCGGCCCACAGCGTTAGCTGTTATCAGGAAGCTGTTCTGTAGCATCCTGTTATTGCTCGATTGGGCCAGAGCAAAGCCCATGAGGACTAACAACCCGCCGTACTCGTCATCAGTCAACTCAATAGTCATCGCACAGCCTCCTCTGGCTCGTCCAACTCCAGCCGAGTATCCACCACAACAGCGTTCCCCATAATCACGTCCTTGCGGCCGTGGATGTAAAGGCGTGTCGCGGGTATGTTCAATTCTAATTTCTGCAGCTTCCCCAGATCGTTGACGACCATGAAACGCCCGTCAATCGTACAAACCTCTTCGATAGGACCGCCCACAAGATCCTGCAACTCTTCGCGCGTCCAGTGAACCCCATTGGACGGCCGCAATTCCCTCGTGCGGCCGTCCGGTTGATAAAGCATCGTGCTCATTTACTCAGTCTCCTGTACTTCGCCGGCCGTTGGTGGATCCAAAAGTTCAATGACGAGCGTTGCGATTCGCGCAGCCCCTTCAACTCCCTGGCCTTCGATGCGGCCGAGTAGCCAAAACAATTCTGAGCGGGGATCGGTTGCCCTGGGAATCAGAGCAGCCGCGACCTTCGGTTGAGTATCGCGGGTTAGTGTGCTGGTCTTTGCCATTACGTTGTTGCTCCTTTTTGTGCTGCTAGTAATGCCTTCAAAGCGTCATCTCTCGCCACGTTCACGCGAGAAAAAGCGGCTGATTCTGCGTTTGCCGCGTGTAGCTTGCGGATCAGATCACGATGCGCCAGGGTGACAAGGTGAGCCGGCGACATGGGAGGAACATTGAGGACGATCCAGCAGTCCTCTCCCGCGCCGGCCGTCTGAGGCAGAGCCTTGAAACCGGAAAAGGCGCGTTCCATCATCTCCGACGCTCCCCACCGCTCGATGGAGCGCATGGCCTCAATCGTCTTGGCGATGGAAGTCATGTTGTCGCGTAGAGCATCAAACTTGTCACAGGCAAACACGGTCTGTTTGCCCCGCCGAATAAAGTAGACGGCCACACCTGGGTCCACGGGCTCACGGTCCAGGCGCGGAGTCCCATCGTTCTTAAGTGGCAGGTTGGTGGAGATGACAAGAGACGTTCCCCCCAGGCGATGCACTTCAGAAACAATGAGGCTATAAGCCTTCGCGGTTGGAGTGTCGAAGCGGGATTGAACCTGAATCCCCGCCCTGTCCCAGCCAAGAGGCCACTCCAGCGGATAACTATTCGCCATCAGCCCCCTCCTCTGCGATACGAGCCTTAGCCGCAGCTAGTAACGCCCTCACCATCCAGAGACTTTGAGACATGCGCTCCAGTTCCGCAGCCTTCCGCAGCAGCTTGTTATCCGCCACCGAAATGCGAATCCCGGTCTTCACCGTCCCACTCCGTTTTTTGCTGTATAAATCCGGTCGAGGCGCACCACCAACCGGAATCTTTTTTGTTGTCATGCCGCCATAATGGAGGTTATTATGCCGGTATGTCAAGTGGAACGTGGAGAGAGGCTATCGCAGAGCAAAACGAGCGGCTGGGGATCAAGATTAGAACCCCGCCGACACCAGATACTTTGCCGCCCAAAAAACCCGTGGGCCACGTCGATAGGATGGCCGAACGCCAGGAACTTGCGGGAGCGATCGACAGCCGCCGCCGCCACGTTGCCAACGAAATGAACGGTATCGAAAAGAAATATGCCGCCTACCTCGAAACGCGCCGGCTGTGCGGAGAGATAGCGGGATGGAAGTTTGAGGGGATCAAACTAAAGTTGGCGCGCGCGACCTTCTATAACCCGGATTTCCTGGTAGTCAAGAATGACGGCCGGCTGGAGCTCCACGAGACCAAGGGCCACATGGAGGATGATGCGGCCGTGAAAACCAAGGTAGCGGCCGAGATGTTCCCAGAGTTTCGCATCGTTGTGGTGAGAGAAGTTGGAAAGCCGAAACGATGGAGTTTCAAGAACTACAAGCATCAGGAGGAGCAGGAGTGAGTTGCCCGAAATGCGGCAGGGATCACAAGCGCAGCAAAAACGGCCCCTGTCCAAACTGCTACCGAAAGACGTACAAAAAGACCGAATCCGGTAAGGATGCCATCCGTCGAGCAGACAAGGCATCTGTACGGCGACACCCAGAACGGAGGATGAGAAAAGTTGTCAGATACAGGGAAAAAATCGGGTACTACATCCCAGCGGAGCTCCACGCGCTCCGCAACGCGACCAAAAAACTCGAAAGAGCACTGGAAGCAGCCGAAAACGATCATGCAGTTCGCCCAACAAGTGAACGCCGTTTGCAGCAGAGTCTTGAACGGCGAGATAGATATGGAAGTGGCGAAGACCTATTCAGCGATGGCGCGAGTAGTGACCCAGGCGGCGAACATTGAAGTAGCGCGCGCACGTCTCAGTAAAGACCTTCCAGAGTTGGGGCTAGAAGACGATGAATAGCGAAATTGGGCGCGAACTGAAAGCGAACGAACTTAAGGTGAAAACCGTTGTGGTGTTGATGGCCGAACGGAGCCGATGGGTCTACACCGCATGGGTCTATGAGTTGGGCCAGGACTTTGTAATCTTCAGCTACGAAATAGGCCCAGGGACCAAGGTAAAGTTTGTGGCGCACCTTCGAGAAGATGGAACGCTGGCCGACGATGCAGCTAGAAAGATCACGGTACACGAGTACTTAGGAGAGATTTAATGGCACGAAAAGACAGCTTCACCGGCAACACAATGTTTTGCGTCAACTGCAAAAATCCGATCCCAACAGACCGTAAGAGCGATGCAATCACTTGCTCGAAAGCCTGTACCAAGGCGCGCAGAGACTTCATGCGGAGCAAGCTGGATCAGAAGCAATGCCGCTACTGCCTCAGACCATCGACAGCCGAGGAGCGCGCGCGGTACATGGCATGGAGGCGCGCAGAGAAGAAAACGGCAAGGGAGGCCGGGGATGGGGCAAATGAGTAAGGGAGAGAGAAATACCCCCTGGGTTGTGGTGGATGGAGACGGTAAGGGACAGGTAGGACGCTGTGTTCGCTGTGGAGGCAGACTGACCCTGGGACTACCAATGGGGCTAACAGCGGTTGTGCTGTACATGCAAGCGTTCGTAGAAGAACACCGCTATTGCAAGGAGGCCAAGGATGGAGGAGGAAGATAGAGAGTTCCGCAAGCTGGCCGAAAAAGGCATAATGCGTTTGGGTACTGCTACAATCACCCCCGAAACACCCAACGCCTTCCGCCACGTACTCCGCCACGGGATCAACGAACGGAAAGGCCAGAAATGCCGCATCCTCCACCAAAGCGGCACACTCGCCCAAATCGAGTTTGAAGATGGCCATAAAACTTACGTCAATCGCTTTTGTATTGTGAGGACGAAATGATAACGCTCATCCTTCTGGTCTTCGCTTTTGTGTGCTTTACCCTCGCCGCATTTTGGAATCCCCCACCCTGGTACAACCGTCTCGTTGCAGCCGGCCTAGCCTTCTGGGTGTTGTCGGTCCTTGTGGCCGGCCGTCTTATACGTTGAAAGGAGGCGCGCGAATGGATCGAACCACCGCAGCACCGCAGGAAGTACAGAAGATCCTGGGCGGCAAAGGCAAGAAGCTACACGCTCACGAGATTCACGTCAGGCGCACCGAGAACAAGGGCTATATCGCGCGCCACATGCTCCGCGACAAACACGGCAACTTCCCAATGGACGGGCAGCGCGGAGAGGCTGAATATGCCCTCGCCAACCATGACGAACTTCTGGCCCACTTTAAATATCACATGGCAGACATTCCCGACGAGGCCGAGGAGGGCTAACTATGCAAGCAATGGCTGAAATGCCACGGTATGAATCCCATAAGAAAGTATGGGCTTTAAAAATCAAGAAGGTTCTAAAAGATGATTGGGGCATTGGGATTCAATTTGAAGACCCGCAATTCTCTAATCGTGTTTTCACGAACGACCAACTAAAGAATAGACCCGTTCCCGAGGAGGGGATGTATCTAGTCCAGTATGAGGACGGATATATCAGCTTCTCTCCTGGAAAACAGTTTGAAGAAGGCTATACGAGAGTCAACTAAAATGCCCTTCAACTGGCGTCGATTGAAGGACGAGACCCAGGACCAGCACGATAACAAGCGATGGCGCGCGGAGCTCACTGTACTAGTACAGGAAGACGAAAAACTCCGCGAAGACGGCCGGCGCGTCTGCCAGACCAACTTACTCGCACTCTGCTGGGTTCTGGGATTCTGCCTAGTCGATGAAGAGATACACCACGAGGCCATAGGCTTCTTCCTGCAGAAAGAGCCAGGGCTATCACTCGATGAGTGGATATCGGGGAGTATCAAGCAGGGTAAACGCCGTGGATCCCTCTTACTCCCCCGTGGCGTCTACAAAACCACCATCTCCCTCGCCAATTGCGCGCAACTCATCATTTGCTGGCCGCTGACCATCTCCATAATGATCCTTTGCGGCCGCAGAGACCTTGCATGGGACTTTGTGAAACAGGTTGGTGGATTCTTTGTAAGGAGACCGAACCGACCCCCTACCCTCTTTCAAGCACTCTTCCCAGAGCTCTGCGTGGGCAAGGAACCCGACACCGGCGAGTTTACCGCCGCGATCCGCCAGGACGAGCCCCGCATCATTGAGCCGGCCATCTGGGGGGAATCTGTGGAGTCTGGACTATCGGGGTATCACCCCAACTATCTCGTCATTGACGATATTTCAAATAATCGCAACTCCCAGAAGTACGAGAACCGAGCTCAGATCACCAAAAAATACAAACTCGCGCGTAAGGTTCTCTTGCCCCTGGGACTGGAAACTAAGTGCGGGACCTCATACGGAACCGGAGATGTGTTCGCAGATGAGGTACTGACCACGCGCCCAGGCGAAGTGAGGCGGATCGTTAAGCCGTCATTGATTCTCAAGAGCGGAGAGCGGCTGGATCAGAACGGCTTTCCCGATGAGGACGAAGTGGTTTTGCTGTTTCCGAAGATCCTCAGTTATGACTATCTCCGCGCAGAATATGACAACGGCTTCGACTCGTTTATGACCCAGTATCAAAATGACGAGTACGGCGCGGCCGAGGTTGTGTTTTCGCAGGATCAGATTTTGCGCGCGATGGTGAATGAGGATGCTTTGCCGCTCGAAGGCCGAACCTTCATTCACTGGAGATTCCCCTGCACCCGCCACCAGTGGACGACAGCGGCCGCTGTTGTCGGAATCGAGTACCGCAATCGCTGTTACATTGTCGAAGCCATCGAAGGCCACTACAAACCCAGCGTTCTCGCTAACCACGTTGTCACCCTGGCGCGGAAGTACCAGATGCACCGGATAAGCGTCGAGGACTCCCCAGGCGCAATCCTCATGCAGTCAGCCATACAGAACTACTCCCTTACAACGGGCTGGGATGTAGGGATCGACTGGCAGGACTTCAACGACGACACCGGACAGCGAGACCTTAGAATCCGCAACATCGAAGCAGACCTCGCCACGGGACGGCTTTACTTCAATGCCGGCATGAAGCAATTGCGCGCGCTCATGCTGCAGCTTACCCAGTACGGGATGCTACCGAACAACGCCATTCCCGACTGCATAGCGCGCGTGGCCGATGCCCTGTTACCCCCAAGTATCGCCAGGGAAATGGACGACGAAGACGAGGCGTGGAACGCGGTTAAGGAGCGCGACAAGTACAACATGATTTATGGTCGAGGCCAGTATGCTAGGCCCGAACCGGAACCAGAAGAAGAAGAGGCCGAATACACCGACCCGAACGACGAGCCCTATAACGAACTGGGACTAGAGAACATCCTTGGGGGATTGAATGGCTAATAAGCATAAACCGAACGAGACATTACTCATTGGGGAAATGGTGAGCTACAACGCGATGTTTACGGATACCGTCCGACCTAACGCCACGCAACGAATCCGCCACATCAACTCGGAAGGATTGAATGGATGAGCAAAGTTGATATCGCTGACGAGTGGAGCGCGATGTTTGTTGGAGCCGTGGTCACGAAAATTGAGCGCAGAGGCGATTACGTCCGATGGCACCTCAGGAGAGACGATGGCCAGGAATTGACCCAGGAATGGTATTCGCCGCCACTCTCAAACGAGGGAGGAAAATAGGTAGTGAGCCAGGATCAGCCATCCGAGCAAGGCATCCTGTACAGCGAAAAGCAACTCGCCAACTACAGCCATCGCCTCTCCAGGCTGAAACCCGTCGAACCTGGAGATATGTGCTGTAGTTGTGGAGACGATTGCGACGGCCCCGGCTTCGCCGTTGGGGAGTTCCACGCCCTCAGAATCAACGGCCACCCCATCTGTGCAAGGGGATCGTGCTACGGCGCGCAGATAGCCGAATTTTCCGGTAGACGCGACGGCTGCAGATGTGGATTGACCAAAAAGCGCAAGAACGGCGAAGGTTAGGTTAATGGGTTTGCAATGCTCATCCCAGAAGGGTAATATCCGCCTAACTTTCCATAATGGTGACGAGGGGATTGTCACCCAGTAGAGACCGGAAGTGGCCGACCAGTAACACCGCCGACCCGAACCCGAATTGAAACAGTAAGCAATTTCATTTGAACGGGCTTTGGGGCTTCTTATTTTGGCGCGAGGTACTGGAGCGATGGCCACAGCCACGCTAGCGGCGGCTAGCAATTGGTCACAACCCGTTTATGCTAAGGACGTTGAGACGCCCCGCGACCCCGCGATCCCGCCAAAATATACGGATGAAGCCGTACTCTCCATCGTTGTCCAGGACTACCTAAGCGCAAGCGCATGGCTGAATGACCGCCGCTGGCCGCTCATGTGGAACGAGTCCGATATTTTGTACCAATCCCCGCGCACCTTAAGCGTCTTCGAGAACTCCAGCGTGACGCGCGCGAACGTTTCAAGGTTCTCCGTTGCCAGACAAGTGAACGCCTTAGCCCCCGCGATATCGGGGGCAGTTTTTTCTGACCCGACCCCCTTCGACATACGCCCCCGGCCGTCATCGCACCAGGACTCCGCGCGCGCGTGGAAGGAACTGATAGCCGAACTTCTGGACCAGATCAGTTTCAAGCAGGAGCTCAGTTACGGCATCCAGGGGATGACCAACCAGGGCACCGTGATTTTCAAAGGCGGCTGGGAAACAGAAACCCGCGTCGAGACGCATTACAAGCGCAAAGTGGCACCGCCACAGGTCGATATGCCGTTCGGCAAGCCCATGACGGTCTTTACCGAGGCCAGCGATGAGTTTGAAGCCGTGGACGTGGAAGTGACGCGCAACCGGCCGATTTTTGAAAAGTGCGAACTGGGAACCGTCTTTGTGGATCCAACGTGGCGCAACCCAAACCAGCTTTGGAAAGCCAAGTGGATCATCCACGAAAGATATTTGAACTACGACGACCTTCAGCGTCTCCGCGAAAATGACGAGTACGACATTCCCAGTGATGATGTTTTGCGCGCCATCTTCATGCCCAACGATGAGGAGCAGACTGAAAGCATCGAAGGCACTGAAGAATCTTTGAGCGCAAACACCAGCGTCCATCACGCCGCGCGACGTGACGATACCTACAGCGAAGATCCGCTAATGAAACCGATGCAGGTTTTGGAGTGGTGGAGCAAGACTGAGGTTCGCGTGGTCCTGCAGCAAAAATGCGTGATTCGCAAGAACCCGCACAAACTCCCCGACAAACCATTTTTCTCCGCGAACTACTGGGACATTGATAACGCCGGCTATGGCATGGGTGTTGGCCGCATTGCCGGCGCAGACCAAAGGGTTGAGCAGGGGATGTTAAACGCCCTTCTGGATATTTTGGCTTTTGCGGTTCAGCCTGAGTACGCCGTAGCTCGTGGCGCGAACGTTCCTACGCAAGATCAACGTAGGAGGCTGGGTGGCATCCGCATGGTGGACGGTAATGACGCGACCAAAGCCATTGCTCTTGTTGCCCAGCCACAAGTCCCGCCCGATGCTTGGCGCGCCATTCAATCCGTTGTAGCTTCCGCCGAAGGCGCGACAGGAGCAGATCAGGCGACAGTGCAAGGTTCTATCCCAGGACGAGGATCGAGCATTGTAAGGTCAGGCACCGGCGCGGGAGCAGTAGCAGCCGCGTCCAGCGCGCGCATCCAGTCTCCCGTTGACAGAGTTTGCGATGGCGTTCTGATTCCCTTCCTCAAGTTCATGTTCCAGATGATTAAAGAGCGGATGCCGATAAGCGAAATCCGCGATGTTCTGGCAGAGCGCACAGAAGACCTCGTGCCCGACTTTCAGGATTTCATGTCGATGCCCGTCAAGTTTGAGACCCTAGCCGGCACCAAACTTGCAGCGCGCAACCGCATGGCGCAAGCCCTCCCCTTCTTACTCGAAGTCCTGGGCAATCAGGCACTCGTCCAGCAACTCTCAGAGACCGGATGGAAGATCAACGCTATGGAGTTGGTCAACATGGTTCTGGACATGAGTGAGTGGAAGAACAAGCGGGATTTGATTGTGCCCATGACCGACCAGGAAAAGCAGCAACAGATGATGCAGAACCCCGCCGCGATCCAGGCCCAGGCTAAATCCGCCGAAATGGATAAGCAGCACCAGAATGACATGGAGCTCGAGGACAAGAAGATTGCCGGCCGCATCGCAGCCAAGACCGTAGACACAACACATAAGACATTGGTGCAGTCGCCGCTCGAGCGCGCAGCCGCTTTTGCCGAGCGCACCGCCGACGAGCGAACGATGCAAGCAAGCCAATACTACGGAGGAGGCTAGTGATGGCAGAGCTAAAGGGCAAGAAGCAGCCCACCAACGAACCGCTTGAAGACACCCGCGACGAAGAAGACGGCGACGAGAGCAACGAAGAGGAAGAAGAAGAAGAGGACGAGTAAATGGAAGAGACGACGACCAGAACGGAGAGAACCTTTGGCGTGACCGCCGAGCTCTCGTCCGTTCAGCGTCGTAATCTCCACAACCTCGCCAACTCAGAGATTTACCCGGACCTTTTGGACGTGCTGGAGATGGTGTGCATTGAGACCGAAACCAAACTCATCAACACCGATCCCGCCGACGAGAACGCTGTACTTGCCAATCACAAAATGGCTAAGGCTGCATGGCAGATATTCACGCACATGCAAGACCGGATTCAACTGGAGTCACAAACTTTCCTGGCGTCTATTGCTAAACCAAACCCCATATCCCAACTATCCCCAGAGGAGCGGAGACAAGAGAATTTGCTTGATCCCACAAGACCCCTCGCGGAAGAGGACTATGCGGAAATTTGAAAAGGAAACCAAACAATGCAAAGACGCTGGCTGAATGACAAGCAACCCGACGAAAACGGCGATTACATCCTGGTAATTGAGAACGCCAAAGGCGCGCGCGTCTCCACCTTCAAGGGAAAGACGATTGACGAAGTAGCCGAAAAACTAGCTGACTCCCAGATTCACGTCAACATGGAGTTTACAAAATTGCGAAAGCCAGACGCGGCGAGACCTCAACTGAAGATTGAGCCACCGAAGCAGCTCACCGCCGCTGATCGTCTGCGCCTCTCCTCCGATATCACCGACCCGGAAAGGGTGGTCGAAGCCATCGAAGAAATCGTTACCGCGCGCCAGGGCATCTCCCCCGACAATATCGGGCGCAAGTTTACGGAGATGAGCCAGCAGGAGCGCGATGCGTATTACATCGCGGAATCAAGTGCGTTCCGCGAAGAACACCCAGAGTTTTATCCTGTGCCCCAAAACCGCGATGCTCTCTTTGGTGAGTTGCGCGCGAACGGCTGGGATCTTACCCGCAACAACCTCGCTATAGCGTTCACAAACCTATGGGATCGTGGAGACATGATTGCATGGCCTGACGATAGCGGGGAGAACCCGCCACCCTCAAACGAGGATGACGGTACGCCGAACGCTCCACCCGCAACACCACCTAACGGAAGGCCAACGCCAGCAGTAGCGGCCCCCTCTCCCAGACCTCGTACGGTTGCCACAGGACTCCGCAACGCAGATGCTTCGGCAAATGCCCCGGTTGCCCCTCGGCAGAAAACACCGAGATATACACGCGCTGAGATAGAGGGGATGAGCCAAGGGGAATTTAAAGACAAGCTCCTAAACGAGCCTGGATTCCGGGACTGGTATAACTCCAACTCTAAAACCGCGTGACCTCACCCGTTAGGGGGATAGTCACATGCGCTACACATCGTCAGCCGCAGAGCGCGGCAAGGTGTTTTTCAAGAAGTTTCTCATTCCCGTGATCGAGTTTATTTGTGCCGTAGGCGGCTCATTTATCTCGTTCACGGGTCAAGTGGGCAAGGTTCATTCTGCCCTTGTGCTGGGAGTTGGAGTCTCCCCAGCGTCGAACCTCACAACAAATTTGCCCCAGTCTGTTGTTACCCAGTGGGACAAAGTTTTCATCGCAAACCTTAAGGCAGAGACGCCCTGGGTAAGATGCACGTCTCGCCGGCAACTGGATGAAGCAAGCGGCAACAAACTTGCTTTGTTCATGTATCAAAATTTGCCGGCCCCGCCGCTCACCCAGGCTCCAGAGGGAACCATTCAAACTGGGTTGACTGTAACGGTTGTGCAGAACACCAGCACGATTGGAAATTACGCAGACTACGCGAACATTTCCACGTATGCCCTACAGACCGCCATTGACCCCGCTTTGGAGGCTCTTGGCGTCCAGATGGCGTACCGTTTGGCGCAGGTAATCAACCTTATCATCCAGAACACGGCGGATGGGGCTGCGGCCGTGGATCCCAAGGTTGCGATGGTTCCGCTGGGAGCCAACGTCACAGCGCAGGACATTACAGCAGCAGCGCAATCGCTTGCGGCCGTCAATGCCCTGCCCTTTGATAATGGCCGCTACACGGGTGTAATCCATCCGCTCATAGTTGGGGATATTTTGATGAGCACCCAGCCGAATGGCATTACAGATGTTTTAAAACGCACCGCCGAAGGCCAGGAGAAATTGAGAGAGCTCCCAAGCCCGGATGGTGACTCGCTTACGGTCATTGATTGGGGTGGCGTCAGCTTCCACCAGTCAACCCTGGTTAAGCAGACCGGCACCGCGCCCGTGAAGCTACGGACGTATGTGATCGCAAAGGATGGCGTAATCGGCATCTCGTTTGGCGCGAAAGAAAATACGGCCATCGGAGACGGCGACTGGCGCAACATCCAGGTCTGGGTCCGAAGGATTACAGAGCCGTCAGGCTATGATCCGTCGAAAATGATTGGAGGTTTCGCCAGCTATAACACCATGTATACGGCGACCCTTCCACCGGATCCTGTCCAGCGCATCCGCTACTTCGATGCCGCAACCGCACTGACCTAAAGAGACGGAACGCCGCGCCTCACCCCACTGAGACGCGGAACGGGGGAGTGTCCCACCAGCACTCCCCCAGTTCCGAAATTTGAAGCCACGGAGAAACGTCATGGCACTTGATAAGAAGTCAATCACGGATGAGTTGGAAGCCCTCCAGCTTGAAGAGACGCGGGAGCGCGTGGAGGAAATGCGGAACAACCGAGCCGCAAGGCATCTCCGCGCGGAACGCCGCAATGTTGACCTGCTTGATGCGCGCGCGCGTCAGGAGGCAATCCAGGCGAATTGCTGGCACAAGAAAGGCGGCAAGGGTGTGCAGCAGCTTGCTCACGGCAACGACCACAACTATGCCGTCATCAAGCACACGCTTAGCCACGGTCCCATGATCGTCCTTTGCCAACGATGCTCGAAGGTCTGGGAGCCACCGGATACCGCATTGAACGCGCGCAAGGCATCCGTCGAAGACAAAGCCCTCTATCGAAAACTTTATGAGGAATACCAGTGGGCAGTAAACCTCCCAACCGACAACGAGCCAAGCGGAACGCAATTGTTCGTCATCACCAAGGCCGAACCCGCCGCTTAATACGACCACGCACGAGAGAACCACAAACCCCAAAGCGGAAACCTCCGCAGAAAGTGAAGCCAGACATGACCACGCAAACCGCCGAACCTCGCGGAGCCGGCAGCGGCGAACACGCCAACGCCACTCGCGGCCGCAAATCCAACCAGACACCAGCGGAATACGAAAAAGGCGATATCGACAAAGGCAGGATCGACCCTGAAGAAAAAACGCTGGGGCAGGTCTCCGAGATAAAGGCCGCTCGTGACCGCCGCGCTTACCTCATCGACCAAGCGGAGAAGAACGAAGCCGCCAATGATGAGCTCAACGCCATCCAGACCGAGCAAAACAAAAAGGTCCAACTCGCACAAAACACCCTTCAAGACCCGGATGTGATGCGCGAGGAGTCGATGGAGACGGCAATCAATGCCCTCACCCGCGAAGACCCAGACGTGCGCCGAAAGGAATTTGACGACCAGCAGAAGGCGCGCGAGAAGGCAGATAAGTCCACCAAGGAAGCCAGCACCAAAGCCAGTCCCACATCAGCGGATTTCAAACAGGGACAAGCAGCCGGCTAAGGGCAGATAAGGGGGAGCCGTGGGAAACAGCACGATAAGGCTGCAGCAAATCATGGATGGGGTCTCCGCTATTGGAGACCTCAACCCCCTGTTTAACAACACAGGAGGTTTCGCCGCCGAACCCGCTTTGACTATCGCTAACGATGTGATGAGCGAGTTGCTAAGTGTACGTTTCCCGTGGAAGTGGAACCGCCTCAAAATTCCGCCCTTCCCTCTCACGAGCTACCAACAGGACTATGCAACACCGATCAACGAGCTTGGATGGCTGGAGAATGGTTTGCGGATTGACGTGAACAATTCGACCTATCCGCCCCCGACATGGCCGATCTACGTTGTCAGGGATCTCCCAATGGCAAACGTGCAATCGGGTTTTCCCTATCAGGCGGCATGGTTCTACAACAGTGACCTTGAACAAGGCGCGTGGCCAGGACCGCAGGAAGTCTACACGCAGCCGATAGGCGCAGCCTCCGCGCCGTCGAACCCGCCGACCAACATACTCGATGCCCAGGGAAACATCCTCATCCTCGTGCAGTACGGAACCACGGGACTGATTCCCCCCGCCGCTCCGCTGTGGCCAGACCCAGCCACCCAGCCCGACAACTGGCCAGCCGGCCAGACGATCACAGACGGGACATGCGTTTGGCTGGTTGTGGATCCACACGCACAGGGATTCCGCTTCAACCCGATTCCGCCCGAATGTGGAAACGTGTGGCTTATCAGGCTATGGGGGCAGAAAAAGGCCATTCCGTTTTTGAACATGAAGCAAAAGATTGATCCCGTTCCAGACGATCAGGCCAAGTGGTTCAGGGATGGATGCGTGGCCTATGCCCACCGCTACTCCACCAATCCCGCAGTGAAGGCCCGTTATCCGCAGATGAAAGGCGAATGGCTGGCCGCGCTCGATGCCCAGGCGCGCCAGAATGACCGCGAAGATGAGGCCAAAGGATTCTTCCCCGACAAGAGCGTAATGGCACCCAGCTACACCAGCGATCCCGGTCCCTGGCCGTATCGCTACGGATGGAGATAGCCGATGAGCGTAACCCGCAACATCATGTCGAGTGCGCTTTGGTCGATGCCTTTCCTTGGCTATCAGCCCGTGGACATATCGAACGCGGAGCCGGCATTGAGCGCGGCCAACATCGTCAAGCAAACCATCCTTGGCCCACCGTTCAAATGGTCCTTCAATCGTGGCCAGATTCACCTGGAGCTGGACCCGGCCGTTGACGACTGGGGGCAGGACTATCTAATCGACACGGTTACAGACTTCGGTTTTCTGGAGCAGGTATGGCTTACCGACCCAAAGACCGGCGACAAGAAAGAAATTGAAGTCCGTAAGGCACTCGCGGAAGATGCAACAGTGAAGCGGCCCGGATCAGCCGCCGTCCAGAACGATGACGAGGACGGCATTGTTATCCGCCTCAACTCGATTCCCGATGCACCGTACATCATTGACGCCTTCTACCAGCGCGCAGCCGTACCGATGACCTCGCTGGCAAGCACTTGGAAGCCGATTCCCGACCACAAAAGCTACATCTACGATTGGGGATTCCTGGGGATTGTCTCCCTTCTCACCAAAGACGCGCGCGCGCCCATCTTCCTTTCGAAGTTCACCAGCCACCTGTTAGGCGAACAGGACGGATTAACCGCCCTGCAGAGAAATATCTTCCTCGGCAACTGGCTTGACCTCATCACCCAGCAGGGACGCGAGACGATGGCCGCGCAGCAAGGCGCACAGGCGAGGGGTAACGCCTAATGGCCAATCTTCTCCAGCAAGCAGGAGCGGCCGGCGAACCTACCAGCTTCGCGCCCCTGCATACTAACCGGATCTTCACTGGCCTCTGGACGAACCGCAGCCAATTGCGCGACGCCGCAACCAGTGAGTATCAGGAGAAGTACGGGATGAGCCGCCAGGACTCGATTCTGGCCGGCCAGAACGCAGAGATAACCCCGCGTCTCACTCTCCGCCGCCGATGCGGAAACACCATTTACAACAACCAGTCTTTCCCCCCGGTCAATCGCTTTTACAGCTTCAACACCTTCACCCTCACAACCGAGTTCATCAAGGTTTTAGCGGATACCGGCATGGGTGGAGGACAGGTCTTTGACGCCACCGGCCCCAACACAAAAAACGTGCTTTTTACCAAGAGCGCGGGAGCGGGATCCACCTACTTTCTAGGCGTCGGAAATACCCTCTATTTCACGAATGGCGTCGATAACATGCTGTGGCACTATGACACCGGAAACGTGTGGACCTGGGGAATCACCGCGCCGACCACCGCGCCAACCGCCGTCCAGCAGCCGCGCCCCAATCCCTATCCCTCCTGGGCAGCAAGTACGATCCAGGCGGCATGGGTTCCCCGCCCCGATGTTCCCACAGTGTTCTGGAACTACGTAGTGATTCGCGGGAGCGATAGTAACTTACATAGCTGGGGTCACTTCGCTCTTGCCGGCGATCCTGCAATGACCGGCCATCTTGGATCGGGAGAACCAAACTGGCCGGTCTCATCCCTTGACGGGACGATTTCATGGACTAACAGAGGCGCAGGGGCATGGGTTTCTGGCTTTGGCTATGGTCTGGGAGACCTTGTAATAGGCCACATCACAAACCCGCCAGGGACACCGGATCAACTCTTTGTAGCGATCCACGGAGGCACCGCTAACGGCAGCGGAACCGCACCGAACTGGGGAGCGGCCAGCAAGGTCAACATGCAAATCAGCGACGGCACCAACGGCCTCATCTGGCAGAACGTTGGCCGCGTCCTGAGCTGGACCGACATAGCTACACTCGCCGGCAATCCCAGCGGAGTATCGAACAACATTACCACCGCGCCGACGATTCTTGACCCAAACGGCTACCTGCAGACCGTTTACCAACTGGGTACAACGAGCCCAAGCGCACCCTCAGTATTCGAGAACCAAATAGGCGCGCTGACCGGAGACGCGCTGGTTATCTGGCAGAACAAAGGCCCGTATTCCGTACCATCCACCGCGCCCGTTAGCTATGGATACGCCTTCAAGAACCCGACCACCGGCGACATAAGCAACATGAGTCCCACGTCCATTCCCATAACCGTCATTCAGGGCAACGAGGTACTGGTACAGGGTGACGGATCAACACAGCCGGGAGTGACCCAGGTTGTCATCTATCGCACCCCGCAAGGCGGATCAACTTTTCTCTATCTCGATACCATTCCTAACCCCGCCCCCGGAGTGAAATGGTCCTATCTCGATCACACCCCGGACTCTGGATTGAATCCCGCAATACAGGCGCAGCGCGCCGGCGAAGGTACGCCGCTCCCAGCGGGAGCCACATGCCTGGGCTATCACCTTGGCAGGATCTTTGCCGCCGTGGGAAATGTCGTTTACGTCTCCAGCGGCCCGGATGCCATTGTTAGCGGATCAAGCGGAAACTCAGGCTTCAACACCACGTTTACCGCGCAATCGAAGATAACGCGCTTCTGGGTTTGCACCCTCGGCCTCGTGGTTTTCACGGTAAGAGATGCGTACATCATCCTTGGTTCCGCGACCTCCAGCGACCCCCTGTATATGGTTGTTTTCGTGGAGCAATTGCCTTTGCTCCACTATGACGCTTTCACGATCAACAAGACCACACCCCTGCTTATGCAGGGAAACAACATGGTTATCGCCCTTGATCCCTCGGCGGGAATCATCGAAGTTGGCTTCCCAATTGCAGACAGATTTGAAGAAGAATTTGACCCCGCCCTGGCTTTTGTTACCTTCCACACCCAATCCAGCAGAGAAACCGCCCTCTATGTAGCCAATGGAAATGGCTACTGGTACAGGATGAACTCGAACAATGCACCCGAACAGGGGAGCGCGTGGAGCCCTCGCGCCAATATCGCCGGCATGGGATGTGTTCAGAGTGTCGAAGTCCTACCCGGAAAGTTTCTGCTTTTGTGGGCAGGAACCGCAGCCGGCCCAATTATGAAGCGGGATATAACGAGCCGGCTGGACAATGGTACGCCGTACCCCGTTTCGTCCCGTTTCGGGAGTATTGTACTGGCCCAGCCGGGTCAGTTAGCCGCCCTTTCATTTATCACCCTGGAGGCTGTTCGCGTCGGAACTCGCGCCAGCCTCGCGCTGCTTTTGGGGGAGATTAGCGGGGAGTTTGCGGGGGTAGTTTCAGAGGCTTTCGAGCCTCTGGATCGTACCCGCCAAGACCCTACTAATCTCCCTCCGAGCAAGACACTTTACAGCGATAGATACCACTTCGCGCAGAGCCAAAGTGCGGCATGGTGCAGACACTTTCAGATGGAGATTTCGTGGCCGGCAGAAGACGCCGCAAACGAGCTCTTGACCTTCACTATTTTTGGTCAAACTTGGCAGGAAATGAGGAGCCAATAATGCCCTCAATCAAGGCATCCGCGAAGGTCGATTTGAAGGGATGGGAGCCAGCTTCAGCACCCCCGCAGCAGGGCAATAATTCGCCCTCCGCCCCCACCCCTACAGACCCCACCGCGCGCAGTCCTTTCATGCTCTCTTCGATGCCGCTTATGGCCTCCACGGGAGACGCATTTGCCCGTCAGTTTTACGGCCAGGGGAACACTCCATCGCAAAGGATTCTCCCAGCCAAGAGAGGAGCGGGAGCATGAGACCACCGCAAGCGTTCACCTTCGCCGGCTATACCGTTCGCCCCTTGAGCGAGAAGGACAGGCCATATCTGGAGGTTCAGATCAGAGCCGACCAGTACCACCAGGGCAGGATGGACGCGGATTACTTCCTCAAGCTGCAGCCCGGAGAGGATGCGTGGGCACTGGAGGACGAACAGGGATTGGTTGTTTTCTACTTCAAGACCGCCACCGCCGTCCGTATCTCGATCCAGTTCCCGGCTATAGAGGGAGCCGAAGACAAGGCGCGCAACCGTTCCGCACTCCTCAAAGGCTTCGCCTGGATAGGCGATATCTTCCGCAACAACCGTTTCCGGGAAGTCATCTTCGATACCGAAGGCGTGGAACTGGCAAATTTTGCAAAAAAGCGTCTCGGATTCAGGGAGTCGCCAGGACTTCTCCTCCGCTCGATATGGCCGGCGACACCAGATAACCCCCAAAAAGGCTACACAGAGGCTTGGGAAGCGTTCCCACAGGCATTAGAAAGTAGCGAGGTACACCCCAATGTGCGGAGATAATACCGACCTCAAAAACATAAGCGACGAGCAAAATGAGTTTTACAAGCAGCTTTCCACCCAGTACACCCAGGTTTTTGGACAGAACCAAGCCATTACCGGCGCGCTAACGAGCGTCTTTATGCCGATCCTAGCGGCCGGCCCGTCCCAGACCGGATTCAGCCAGGGACAGGAAACCGCCATGCGAACTCAGAATCTTGAGAACGTGGCCACGGATTACGGACAGGCGCAGAAGGCGACAGCCCAGATCCTCGCGGCACGAGGAGGCGGCAATACTCTCCTACCGTCGAGCGTGGACGCCAACCTTATAGCTCAGAACGCGAACGCCGCCGCCGCCACCAGAGCAGCGGGAGACAACTCAATCACGCAGCAGAATTACGCGCAGGGATACCAAAATTGGAACGCCGCCGCGAATGTTCTGGGATCCACAGCGGGACTTTTGAACCCCACAGGCTACGCAGGAGTAGCCAATACTTCAGGAGCCAACGCAGGAACCACCGCCAAAGCCGCGTCCGATGCCGCGTTCGCACCCTGGGGTGCAGCCTTTGGAGCTCTGGGAGCCGTTGGCGGAGCAGCAGCTTCATACGGCATGAAAAAATTCATGGGGTAGTTAGAGAGGCGTTATGGAGAACGATCCACTGGCAATGTTGGCACCCCCGGACCCTACGTGGAACCCCGGCAATACCGTTCCCCCGGATGCTATGGTTGCGGCCCCTGCAGCACTCGCCGCAGCCCCCGCCGCAGCCGAGCCGATGGCCACGATTGACCCCTCATATCCCACCTCTATCCCCAGCGAAACCGCACCCAATAATCCCGACATTGAGCGCAGCTATCACGAGTCAACATGGCGCAGGATTCTGGACAAAGTTGGAGGGATTCTGGGAGGCGATACCACCATCCATGTGACCAAGGATAAGGATGGAAATGTGACCATGACCCACGACCCCTCCACTACCGGAGAGAAGTGGTCCCGCATAGCCGCCGCAGCACTCGGAGGAGCGGCCCAGGGCGCAGCTAATTCACGAGGTCCAGGAGGAGCATTTCGAGGCGCAGCAGCCGGCACAGAGTTTGGATTACAGCAGGGACGGCAACAGCAGGAAGACGCCGATAAACAGGCCACCGCAGAGCAGAAACGGCAGCAAATGAACGCCAATGGAGCCCTCATCCACCAGCAGCTTTATACGTCAACGCTTCAGGCGAGAGCACTGAATACGAAGCTGACGGAGGATCAGGCTTCGATGCTGAATGAGTACAAAGACAGTTTGGCGGCATCACCCAATTCAAAGGACTATGGAACGATTGCCAGCGAAGCCGACCTAATGAAAGTGGCAACCGAAAATCAAGCGTTTCTCCAGCAGCACACGAATCTCCAGCTTAAAGCCGTACCCGTTCCAGATGGAAAAGGCGGCATTGCCCTCCATGCCATTGCCACAGACCCCGGCGATGACATGCAGCCCTCACAAAAAGGGGATTATCTATTCAATCTTGACGCCGATCCAAAGACGGGAAAGCCAATTTTAAGTAAAGAACCTGTCTCCGCAGGAAGCCGAAAATCGGGGGAACTCAGGTTGGCAAACCAGAAAAAATTAGCAGAGTTTTTTGATGCCCAGAACAAGTATCAAAAAAGTCTCAATGACACGGAGAAGGCCGACAGAGAGAAAGTACCGACGACCTATGAAGCAGCGGTTATTCAGAAGTACAAAGATAAATATCCCAAAGACCCGGCAAGAGCTTTAGACGAGGCTACTACGGAGATAAAGGAAGCCGAAAAGAAGCGTTTTGCCGCCCCGACTATCAATATCAACCAGGGTGGCATTACTCAGCCGGGAACGCAGATATCCGAACTCATCCAGCCAGGCGCGAGGTTCGCAGATGGAACCGTGGACGGCACTATTGCCTACAAGTTAGCGCATCACGATATGACGCTAGACGAGATTCCGAAGCGATACGGCAAGGGTGTACCTACCCCGCAGGAGTACACCTCCGCCGCCGAAGCCATATCTCAGCGAGATTACGGACTGCCCTATAGCCCAACGATGATTAAGCAGGAAGAAAAAGTCTTCGACAACATGAAGACAACAGGAGTCCTCAACGGCATAGACAAACTTGTGGGAGTGGGAGGAAGCCCCGGCTATTTAGATACCGTTGTAAGCCTCGCAGAGCGCGCGGGAGTGGGATCATTCGCCCCAATTCAGGAGATAAAGCGCGCAGTAAAAACCAAGCTGGGCGATTCCGCAATGAAGGACTTCAATGCAGCCCTGGCGGAAGTGCAGCGCAGCCTCCCCACCCTAATAGGCAACCCCACCATTGGCGGATCAGATAGCGACCTAAAGCAAAAGGCTGCAGAAAAGGCTTTTGGCCAGAACATAACCCTAGAAAACCTGAAAAGCAATGCGGAGGTATTCAAGGGGATGCTTATGGGATCGAGGGATAGCCTCACCCGCAACAATCGTTTTCTGCAAGACCGCTATGGACTCAAAGGCTCAGGGGCACACGCGCCAACACCAAGCCCAACACCAGGCCCAACACCAGGCCCAGGACTTGACCAATCGAATCCGCCGCCCATCGAGAAAGTTCCTGCAGGGAATGACACCACTTTTGCAAACGGACAGGTTTGGAGAAACGTCAACGGCAAGGCGCAACGGATCAAGTAAGAGGACGCGATGGCAGAACAGTGGGAAGTAGTTTCACAGACACCAACGCCGACACCACCACCACCGCAGCCGAGCGGAGGGAATGACCCGTGGCAGGTAGTCTCACAAGCTCCAACCTCCACCACATCCGCAGCCGCATCACCCGAAGACAAGAGACCGATGTGGCAAAAAGCAACCGACTATGTGAGCAACCTGGGAACGCCGTCGATGGCGCGCGGCTTTGTGAAATCGCTGGAGGCCGGCGCGGGAGGGATGATCGACAGCGTAAGCAAAGTCCTCACCGGCCCGGACGTGAAAGACCAGCCAGGGACTTACACCGCAGGGGGAGGCCCGTTGGGTGCGCCCACTGTGCAAGTACCGGAGGGGGTACGGAAAGCTGTGCAGAAGGTGGCGAAACCAACCGCCGATTGGTTGCGAAAGAACACGGAACTAGAGGGATTCTGGGAGAGCGTGGGAGGCGGAGGAGAGTTGTTGTGGGAGTTGATGAACGGCCAAGCTGAAGCGAATCCGGGACGAGTCTTGAGCGTGGGAGAAAGAGCCGCAGGAGTGGGCAAGCTGGCCAAGTTTCTGGAGGGTGATGGCATTGAAAGCCGACTCGCGCGAATCGGGCTAAAGAGCGCGACCCACGGAGCTACCGCAGCGGGAGAGATGGGAGCGCAATCGCTCATCCATTCCGAAGATCCAGACAAGGCTGTGAAGGATGCAGCGATCGGCAGCGTTGTAGGGGCAGCAGGAGGAGCCGTCACCAGCGGATACAGAGAAGTAAAGGACGCACTTAAGCCAACGATAGAGACGCTTACAGGTCACGAGATGCCCGTACTGGTAAACCAGCGTCCTAACCCTCCAGTTATTTCAAGTGTGCTCACGAAGGCAGAGGACAACCCAGCTTTTGATGCGGTACAGCAGAAGACCCCGCCGAAGGTAATCACGAGCGGAGCGCAGCGCGCCACCAAGCGCGTATTGGATCAGGTCAACGAAGGCCGGCAATTTCAAGGCCCGACAGACGCGGCAGGGAACCCCCCAGGTTCATTCAAATTCAGCGTGGATAAGTATGACCCGCGCGTAGAGGCAGAGACCCCAGCCGAGGCCGCAGCCACCAATACGCAAGCACAGATAGGAACCCAGGCCAGCGCCATCCCGGAGCGAGTAGGAGGGGGAACGCCTACCGGAGCCACGCAGCGAACGCGCCAACTGGGATCAATGGCCAGCACCATCCCGGAAGACCTGATTCGAGGCAAAGCCTCACCTATCGCGGAGAAGATCGAGACCACCGATCCAAACGAAGCCGTAAAGATGCTGGTAAAAGCGCGCCAGCTTCAGCGGATGCCGAATCTTCCCGCACGACTACAGGCGAGATTAGATGAGCGCGTGGCCAGTCTTGAAGAACAACTGGGCAAATACCACGAGACACGCGCTGCAAACCCGAACTTCAAACCTGTTGACGTAGAGAAGGCCATTCAGGACACGCACGATTACGAGACCGCTGGGGAGTTGATGCAAAACAGCGTCAGGGATGTGTATACCCGTATGGATGCTGTGACGGATGGCGAGATGACCAAGTTGATTCAACAGCCCCGCGCGAAGGCGATAGGGCGAATGAACGAACTATTTGAACAGCACAAAGACAATTTCACAAAACAGGAATGGGAGGCAGCAACCAACGCCTACCGTCAGGGCTTTGTGTCCAAGGAGCTCCACAACATCGTGCAGGACGGTTTCAATATGTCGGCAGAGAACGCCGCCGCCACTGGAGAGACCCGCCGCTGGGCAGGATCAAACCAGATGACAAAGAAGCTGGACATGTTGATGGAGGATCATGGCGACGATGTAAAGAACATGATCGGAGACGAAGGTATACGCAGTCTCCGCCGCATGAATAGCCTCCTCAAAGGCCCAGAGACCAGCGGCCCCCTCGTTGACCTTGTAAACAATGTGGCGCGCGTCATGCGACGACACGGAGGATCCGTGGCCGGGATGCTGGGAGGCACAGCCGGCGCGATGCTTGGAGGTTCGCACTATCACGGCGCCTTAGCGGGAGTCATATCGGCCGCAGCAGTGCAAAAGGTTTTGAACCATATCGCCACCAACCCCGCGCTAATGGAGCGCGTGGCCTATGCCGTCGAGAACAAAGTACCCGCAAACATTGCCGCTCCACTCATCTACGCCACGATTACCCGCGCGGGTGGATTAGATGAAGGCCAGCCGCCTCAACCTGTATCGGAGCAGTCCACTCCGGTAAAGGAGGCGGAAAGTCGATAGCCCCTATGTAACAAAGCTATCGCCAGAGCAGGAGAAGGATTTTCAAACATGGGTAAGAGCCAACAAGATCCCATTCGATCCAAGCCCCACCTCTGACTACGATATGCGCGGTTACTACAAGGACAATGTTGTCGGCCAGGGAGGAGTAAAGACCAAAGTTAGCCAGTTCGACCAGAGGCCACATTTTCCCGATACCTACAAGACGCCATATCACAAGACGTTTTCGAACGAATCGAAGTACGCACCCGCCGACGCTCCACACTGGGAAGGCGACAGATTGATTGACAAGACCGGAAAGGTAATCGCAGACGAGACACCGAAGAAGGGATCAAGATGAGTGAGCAACTAGCCGGCGAAATCCGCAGCAACCTGAAGCGCGTCGAGATGAGTTACGACGAGGAACTACCCACGCCCGTAGTCGCGGAGCCGTTGCCCTATGTCGATACCAACAACCAGCAGCTTATGGACGAAGAGAGCCGCATATTTGCTGAGAACTATGCCGCGCGCGCACCGAACCGATGGAAGGGGCAAGAACGATGGATGGGACGGGAGAACGAAGAGGCCCGTCTAGTCAACATCCTGCATCCTCATGCCGTCTTTCAGAAACTCAGAAACGCGGGGATCAACTGCAGCATCGAGCCGGCCATAGATTATGTCTGGGAGCCAGACGATAAGACCAGATTGATCGTGCTGAAGCAGCGCAACCTCTCCTCCGCGCGCTTCTGGCTGGGTGACAACGTGATTATGGATCGGGTTGGAATATGGGCATGGGTGTGGCAGGACGGTGTACGAACCGTGAAGTACATCACCTATCTGCAATATCCGCGCGGCCCAGAGTGGAGTTTGATGCGCTTCGATGAATTTGACGTGCCGACCTCGGAGAGATTTCGCGGGTGGAGGACGGCACTGTTGCGCTTGATTCAGGAAGGCGTCTTGACTGAGGAGGAAGTGGATAGAGCCTTTGGCCCCGTGAGCATGGGAGATGTAAGCCTCCTCTACCGCGAACAGCTTGAGGACTATCGCAAGGCCAGGGGGAGAGTATGAAGATGGCCGGCGCCAGCATCGTTCTCCTGATCCCTACACTTGGTTGCTATCACCACATGCTGGTTATCAATGTGGGATTTGCTAACAAGATTGCAGCGGCCCAGGGTGTCCCGATGACTTCGCAAGCGTATTGCCTCGCGCTGCTATCTCCCAATGTTCTCCTTACCAATTCGCCACCCGAACTAACCACAGAACAAAAGCAGTATTGCGCGGCAGAACTCGCCGTGGTCCCGAAGAGAGGGCAGAGCAAGTGACATACGAGAGTTACGTAAAAGGTAAACTCGCTGATTTTGTGGTGCAGGAGGCTTACCACCACGGAGGCACAGACACCATGCTTGCCGTGGCCCAGGTACTCGCTAACCGCGTAGCGGCCGGCTGGCAGGGGGGTGACTGGCTGAAAGTCATCATCACGGCCGATGAATTTCGCGGGACCGTCCACACGATTCAGGAGCCCAACCCGCGCGATGGAGGATTCAGGGACTTGCTCCGCCGCATTGACGATGTGTATTACGGCACCGCCGACGATTCAGCAGTAAATAACGAGCAGGGGCAGAAGTCTCTTTATTACGCAGAGCTCCACAACGTCAATTGCCCGTGGTTCACAGACACGATTCTCAGCGATCCCGAAAGCCACCCGCGTCTTGCAACAGTAGGCCAGATGACATTTTTTGGATGAGGTAAGAGCAATGGTCACGGTTACAGGCAAACTCCAATCCGCAATCAACGCCGCCGCCGTAAAAGGGCAGGTAGAGGTAATGCTGTGCGGGTACGGGAGCCGCGTTCCGCGACACAACGGAGTTGCCCTGGTCGCGCGTCTGCAGGATGATGCAATCACCATTGACCCCGCTGGCACGTTCACCTTCACTGTTGCGCCGAACGATGAGATAGCGCCGGCAGCAACGTATTACACGGTGACGATCAAGGATGAGAATGGCGACATAGCCCAGGTCAACGCCTATCGTTTTCTGAGCGTACCGGGAACCTATGACCTCAACCTCATAGATCCTTACGACCCGAACCAGCCGCCGCCGCCCTTGCCGCCGTTGCTGTCCAATCTGCTGCTGAATCTTGGAATAGCTGGGGATAACGTCACCTTCCCAGGTGACGGAATCTACATCTCGTTTAAAGCGACACTCACGGGCAATGTAGGCAACGCAGCTATTTCAAACATGAAGCCGGGGAACCTGTACACCTTCATCATCGTGCAGGACGGAGTGGGAGGCCATACCTTCGCGTGGCCGGCTAACGTGCATAACGCTGTCCTGGTTGATCCCTTTGCGAACTCCACTACCATCCAGACCTTTGTGGCGGATGAGAACGGAGCGCTGTGGCCCGTAGGCCCAGCAACATGGCAATGAGAAGACTCCTACAAGTAGACGCGGCACAGTCGATGGTCATAGATGCCTTGGCCGGCGAAACCTTTGTGGTCAGCATGGAGACCTCTATAAGCAAGATCCGCGTCAAGAACATCACGCCAGGACAGCTTTACGTCTTCATCCTTAAACAGAACAACAAGGGACGCCACACGGTTAGCTGGGGGAGCTCGATTCGCAACGGCTCCGCGCTGGATCCGCGGCCGTTTAGCGTGACTACCCAATGCTTTGTTGCAGACACCGGAGGGATTCTGAAATCAGATATTCCCGGAACCTGGAGCCAACCTTGATGAGAGCCCTAGCGGTTTGCGTGATTATGTCTCTTGCTTTTGTAGTCTTCCTCGTTGTGTTGATGACGGTGAAGAGGTGACGGATGCCATATCGAAACGGCCAGTATGACCCCCAGGATCCAGCAACGCGAATGTTTATGAAGATCCTCGCGGGGGCACTGGCTTTGATACTGGCATTTCTCGGATGGTGCATCGCAAAGATTTATCAGACCTAAAGGAGCACGACGATGGCGACGACCACACACACCGCACCAATCGGAATCGACCAGATAAACACTACGTTTTATGTGGTAGGCAACGGTGCTCTCCAAACCATCCAGGCTGGAGTTGATTTCGCGCGCAACACGATTGGATACGGAACGGTTGTCATCACGCAGGGCATTAATGTTGCCGACGATATAGCCGCCGTCACCGGAGGCAACGCCAGCATCCTGCTATGGGACAACCGCACCGGCAACAATCAGATATGGCAGTGGAACGGGACGCGGTATATTCCGAAGGACTTCGATCAGGGAGCGTTTATAGCTCATGGGCCAGCGGGAACACAACCTGCAAGCCTACAGATGGGATTCGACCCGAACGGCACCAGCGGCCAAGGTACAGCCAACCTCATAGCCACCGGAAAGATAGGGCAGAATGTACCGTCCTTCCAGTTTGGGATTCAGCAAGAGGGGCAAGCACCGCATATCCTGATGCGCGGAGAAGTACAGCCAGGAGTGGGCAACTATCGCGTCCTCATGCCGCAAGGTCTGTATCTCTTCAACTTCAATAATGAAATCAATCTTTGGGTAGGCGAACCGTACCAGAATGGCGCAAGAGGGATGGCTGTTACAGGCGTTCCAATAGAGGCAGCTATCGACCTGCAAGGCGAGACAATAAATGGGTCATACGATCAAATCATAAGGCTCAACTACCACGGCGGATTAGTACAGATTGGAGCGAACGCGGAGATTACCGAGGCCGGTAGCGTTCACGCATTACGGGGAAGATTCGCAGGGCCACTACGCGCCTTCAAAAGCGCAACTGACCCGAATACATACAACTTGTGGATGGGAGATATTGACGAAGGCCCAGGCGCGAAAGGGTTAGAGATAAATGCCCTCGCCGCCACAAACACTATCGACCTGCAAGGCAGGACAATAGGAGGCGGATTCGATCAGGCCATACGCCTGAATGAACAGGGTGGAGACGTACTGGTTAATGGCTCCCCCGTTCGCACGTATGCCAATACCCCGCAGGATCAAGGCCCACAGGGGCCAAAGGGCGACACCGGCCCCGCAGGAGCCGCAGGAGCCCCAGGGCCAGCAGGAGCCACAGGGCCACAAGGCCCAACCGGAGCCAAAGGCGATACCGGAGCCACCGGCCCCGCAGGAGCAGGAGTAGCAATCAAAGGCAGCGTAGCGTCAGCGGCTAATCTGCCACCTACCGGCAACACCATTGGAGATGCCTATATCACCCAAGACACCGGCCACATATGGACGTGGGGTGGAGCGGTATGGGTAGACGGCGGGAAAATTGTTGGGCCAACAGGCCCACAAGGGCCACAAGGCCCGATAGGTGCGACAGGGGCACAAGGGCCACAAGGGGTTAAGGGTGACACCGGCACAACAGGAGCAACAGGCTCCACAGGGCCACAAGGCGCAACCGGCCCCGCAGGGCCAACCGTCTACCCAGGCGCAGGTATAGGCGTATCGACCGGAACCGCATGGGGAACTTCAATCGACCCCGCAAACGTGGCATTACTTGATAGAGCAAACACGTTTGCCTCATCCATCACCGGCAAATTAGGGCTGAACATCAAAGGGCAAGCCGGTTTTCCAACCGGAGTGAGTTCGGTTGGACTTGGTACAACTGGAGACCAAACGATATTTGACGCGGTAAGCAGCAACGCAACACGCGCAACGATGATGTTCAGACAGTGGGCAGCGAATGTATCGGGAGGAATAGAGAGTCTTAAATTCGATGTTGGCGCGAACGCTGCTTTTGGTGCATCCGTCTCAGTATTTGGAGGCGTAACAGTTACAGGCGTCGCGGGTGTTGTGAATGGAAGTGCGCGCCTAGCATGGGGCGCAGATACCACTACGCTGGATTCCTTCGGCGCTGGTGGCGGCAGGGGAACAATACATCTCAGGGTGTCATCGGCCAATGCAGCCAACCTGATAGATGCCCTCATCATTGACACGAATGGAAACATCACTTGCGCCGGTACGATCACCGCAGCCGGTAAGAGTTTCCGAATCCCGCATCCACTCGATGAAACCAAAGACCTCGTGCATAGCTGTCTCGAAGGCCCGGAGTGGGGAGTCTACTATCGCGGAGAAGTTGTGACCGCGAACGGCACCGCAGAAGTGACACTCCCCGATTACTTCGAGGCATTGACCTACACCGAAGACCGTAGCGTACAGCTCACCCAGGTATTTGAAGATGGGGCAGTGCTTACCATGCTTGCAGCTTCGCGCATAGTTGGCGGCAAGTTTACCGTTCAGTCTTCCGCGCCGATTGCAACCGTAGCGTGGCAGGTTAACGCCGTCAGGCGCTTCGGAGAAAACAAACTGGAAGTAGTCACCGCGAAGGCGGAGCCGCCATCCGTACCAACTCTACAGGCGGTAGAAGAAGCAAAAGAGGAGAGTACGAATGAGCGGAAGCAACGGAGCCCTAAGCGAGTTTGAGCCCCGAAGGTCTGGTTAAATCCGAACCGAGTTAAAATCTGGAGATCCTATGTTTACCGATCCAGAACGCATCCTCTTGCTGGCCGTCATCGTTGCGGGATCCCTGCAACTGGCGAAGTTGTTTCTTCCCCTGCTAAATGGCTGGGGAGGCGTTCTGGGCAATGCCACACTGACGGCCGTGGGATTGTTTGTGGTCTTTCGCTTTGAGCTCACCTGGACGACGCTGGCCACCTATCTCCTGATAGGACTCGCGGCGGCCGGCATCCACGGGACCGCGACCAAGATCAGCGACTATCCCAGCCCACACGAGAACCCCACACCCAGCGGAACGCCGGCACAAAACTATAAGGTTCATATCGAGTAGAGCGCGCAGACGCTGCATCCTCTCTGATTAGCCCTTTCCCAAGGATGCCACAGGCGGAAAGGGGCATATTTTTGCGCTTGACACGACTACTAGACGCGAGTAGTTTTGAGAAATGGCAGCTAAAACCTATGCAGTACACACGCAAGAGGAGAACATTAGGCGGATGGATCAACACGCCACCCGCCTGAGACGGAGCCGCAATTCTCTAATGAACGAAGCAATCGAAATGTGGCTGGAGTATTACGACGCGGATTTGCTGGAAGAAATCAAGCGCAACAACAGAAAGAAAGCGGGACAACGTTGATGATGAATACCACCCCGACCCGCTACTACATGCCCCGCAATCGCCACAAGCAGGGAGTGATGGAGTGGCAGGGAGAGAAGATCAAGGTAGATGACGGTATCCAACCCCTGCTTTTAGCCTTTAACCGCTTCGAGAACATCGCAACGAACTCCTCTTGTATCGGGGGAAAAGGGGAAAAGGGATTTGTGGGATTTGTAGGCGATAAGGCCAAGCATGTTAAGGAGCTATACCGCGCACTTGGCCCGGTCCTGGGTGAGTTTGGGGTCAGCGTCGAACTCAACAGAGCCGCCGATGGAACCACCTGGGGATGTGTGCGATGGAACCCCGAAGACTTCGACTTACTTTTAACAACAATTGAATTGATGGCAGGGAAAGAGGCACGATGAGAATTATTCGGCTGCAGGGAAGCAACGTAAAGAAGATCAAGGTAATCGACATTACCCCTAACAAGTATGTGAACCGCATCAGCGGAGGCAATGGCACAGGGAAGACCACAACCCTGGACATGATTGAAATGGTTTTGGTTGGCGGCAAGAGCATCCCCAGCCGCCCCGTTCGCACCGGAGCCGCGCGCGCCCAGATCAAGGTTGACATGGGGGAGGACTCGAGAACAGAGGTTGTACTTACCCGCCAATTCTTCGAGGGATCCGCCAAGCGCGCTGGCCGTCTCCACGTAGAGCAGATGCCTGGAGCGGATGCCACGGAGCTCCAGGAGCGCCGGCAGAAGATCACCACACCGGATGAGCTCGAAGACGCGCTATTGAAACAGGTCAGCTTTGACCCGCTGGAGTTTATGCGGATGAAACCGAAGGAGCAATATCACATCCTTCGCCGCATCTCCACCCCTGATATCGACATGGACGCGCTGGACGAGAAGATACAAGGCGAGTTTGACGCGCGCACCATTGCCGGCCGCAAGCGCGACCAGCTAGAGGCCCAGCGCGATGCTATCCAGATCCCCGAAGGTCTCCCCACCGAGCCCCGCGACGTGAAAGGCATGACGGAGGAACTTGCCCAGGTTAGCAACTACAACCTGGAGATTGAACGCGAGAGGCGCGAACGCGAGGATTACCAGCGCGAATACGAAAGGATGAAAGAAGCCACTAGATCACGCGCGGACCGTCTTGGAGAATTGCGCCTCGAGATTGAGCGGATGGAGATAGCACTTCGCCAAGACCTTGACCGCTTGGTAGAGATGGAGAAGACGGAGAAGGCATGGGAGCCCCTGGCAGAGCCGAAGGATGCCGCCGCACTCGCCGCGCAGATCGAGGAAGCCCGAATCCTTAACCGAGCGATCGAGCGCGGCCAGATGCGCGCCAAGATTGACGCTGATTACAAGGTGGCGCATGAGGAATGGAGCAAGCTGGACGCGGCCGTGAAGGAAGGCGAACGCCGCAAGAAGGAAGCCATTGCCCACGCGAAGTATCCCGTCGAAGGTCTGGGGTTTGGCAATCAGGAAGTGATGTATAACAACCTACCGTTTGAACAGGCCAGCAACGCCGAACAGATCAAGGTCAGCGCAGCCATAGGCATGACGACTAACCGCAAGGTCCGAGTCATGAGGATCAAGGACGGGAGCCTATTGGATGATGCCAGCCTCGCCATCATCGCGGATATGGCCCACGAGCGCGATTTCCAAGTTTTCATAGAATGTGTCGATTTGACGGGCAATGTTGGTTTCTACATGGAAGACGGCGAAGTAAAGACCGTCAACGATGAGCCCCTGGACAAACTCCCAGAGGCAAAGACGGCAAAGAAGGCCACCAAAAAGAAAGTGAGCAAGTAATATGCACGATAGCAATAACTGGCAATTCGCCGTCACCCTGGGAGCCATAGTGGTAGGCGTGTTCATTAACAACCGGAAGGCTGACGATGTACGCAGGGAACTGCATACCGATATCAGCCTGTTGACCGGAAAGTTTATTGACCTGATTGATCGACTGGCAAAGGTCGAGGCCAAGTTGGAACCCAAGTGATCGAGATTGCGGCGAAGGACTAAACCCGGAGCCGCAGGGCGTGGCGGATGGACGCGGGAGAGCAATCGAACGCATGAAGTTGCTACGCAGGTTACGGGAGTGGGCAACATACTAGTTGTTGTTCACTCCCCACCTAACTTAAGACCGGAGAAAAGACGAAGGAATGTTCACCCTGGACCAATCCCCAATCAGGTATTACCACCGCGACGGTAAGCCGATCCTGGACAATGAACTACTGACCGCCGCCGAACAGTGGGGAATCATGTTCGAGGACAGCGCGGCCCGGATCGTAGGCAGCACCAAAACACTTTACGGAGAACGCCTGAGTACCGTATGGCTGGGAATGGATCATAACTGGGGATGGGGAAAACCCCTGCTATTCGAGACCATGTTATTTGCCCCAACGAAACCGCTCCGATTCTCCCGCGAGTATGGGGAATGGCTGTTGAACGATATGCGCGAACATTTCACGCGCGGGTCCAAAAGAACCATGCCCGAAGACTTAAAACTGGAGTTTGAGGAACGACAGAAGCGCGAAGCCTACAACAAAAAACACTTCCCAGACGACCAGCTTCAAATCCGCTACACCACGGAGAACGAAGCGCGAGACAAGCACGAAGAACTAACAATGCAATGCCTGATACCGCCACGATGGAGACATTTTCTGTTGTGGACGGTTGGCCGGCAAGAGACCTGGAGACGCTGGGACGATGAAGACGACGACTAACCAAGACACCAAAGAAATGATGACTACACTGTTGGACCTCGCTAAACATCAGCGCGAGAGTTTCAAGTACAGCGGAGACGAACAGATGTTGCCGATGGCGTTCATCTACGGAGATGAAATCACCATAATGATGTTGGGCTGGAAGGACAACAAAGAGAAGTACCAGATGGCCGCATCCGCCAATATGATGGCGCGCACCCGCAAGGCCCAGAGCCTTAGTTTCGTCACAGATTCTCGCTGGATCAATTCAGATGCCTATGGGAAGTATTACAACCTACCCAGCCCCAAAGAAATGGGAGTAGAGAAATTCATGGCCCACTATCGCCGCACCCTTGCAGCGTTTGGTGGAGAGATGAAGAACCTACCCCGCGAGTTATGGGGTGAAGCCGTTACAGTCTTTACCAATGGCCCAGGCATCCCGCTCACCATTCAGATGGCACCGTACAGGGAAGGACCGAAGGACACGATTGAATGGTTGCCGGCTGATCCTAAATGGGACGGCCCAGACAACAAGAGCAAATCCGACATGCTAACCGATTGGTGGAGTTGAGATGCCATTCCCCGCGACCAAAGCGAAGCTGATCGAGGCCGGTTACAAGTACCTCGCAAACAAAACGTGCCCGTGTGGATCCAGCATGGAGCTCTGGTTAACGCCGAACGGAGCCACTATGCCTATGAACCCCATGAGTGGCGACGAAGATCCTGCAGTCTCCCACTTTTCCGATTGTCCAAAAGCCGCGCAATTCAGGAGAAACAAAAAATGATGGACTACAACCTTGCAGGACTCGCACTCATTGCGTTCCTTGTTTTGTTCCTACCATCCACCGGACTCATTCACCGCCGCGCGCGCGCACTGGCAACAAGAGCAAAGCAGCAAGCAGACTCCAGAGAACTCCGAGAGTTACTACATGCGGAGGCTTATCGCGTGTTAGATGAAGAACGAAATTCAGAAGCAAATCAAACGCGATGACGGAAAGGCAGAGCCGAAGCATGGAAGGAAAGGTAAACGAAAATATGCTATCCCTGCAGCAAATCATGGATCGAGTTGCGGCTGGCATGACGAAAGAAGAGGCCACAACGCTACTCGCGGAGCAGGTTGCCGAGATTGTAAAGCTGGGAGTATCGGAGGAAGAGGCCACCCGCAGGATCCTTGCGAATATCGGATACTTCGCCGGCTACTACAGCCAGGAGATAGCAGATCGAGCCTATGACCTGTTTAACACGGAACATCCGATTTTTGGCAGGACTCACCCCACTCCAGAGGAAGCCTTACGCCTGGGGATGGAGTGGGGAAAGCGCAGCCGCGAGAGGAGCCAACCTTGACCAACTATGACGACCTGACGCCAGAAGAACGGATCCACCTGGAGCTCACACCAGAAGAGAGGCAGAGGATTCAAGCCTTTGTTACGGAGGCCACGGCAAAGGCTCAAGAGGTTAAAAAACTATTTGGAAGCGGAACGCGCGGGATGATGATGTTCGCGTTTGCCATGCATACGTTACAAATCGCGCATCCAGTCCTATTCGACAATGCCGACATAGCGGAGCGGATGGCCGAATGGTTCGCGGCTGGAGCCCCTGAAGATTTACGCAACATTGCAGACAAGATCATTGCTCGATGCACGAAAGGAAAGCCAAATTGAGCGAACCGCAGGATAAGCCGACAGGAATCAACTTCTGGGTGCAGGGTATAGTTGCCGCGCGCAACGGGAAGCCATACGTCCAACTCTCCAATCAGGACGCCATGATCGCACAGCTAACCATTGCCGAGGCGCGCAGCATCGCCCTGGACCTCTTCCGCGCAGCCAGCTACGCCGAGGCCGACGCGATGTTACATGGATTTTTCAAGAAGATGGATTTACCGATGGCAGCGTTAGGCGCGCTAATGATCGACTTCCGCGACTTCCGCCACGCCCTGGACATGGAGAAGGTGGACACCCGCTACTCAGATCCAGACACGGGGGAAGAAGTTTGAGTTTCACATGCCCAGTCTGCCACCGCGTCAGCTACAACCCAAACGACGAGAGCGCGGGATACTGTGGCCACTGTCATGCGTTCACCGGAACCCCGAATTACGAGCCATACAACAGGAGGCCCGATGGACAACAGCGATTTAGCAGCCGCAGCCCTGAAACCCGACCTGAGAGCGAAGTGCAATTGTCGGATGCAGACGAAGATGGGGAAACCAAGTAAAACGTGCCAGAAGTGCCACGGCACCGGAACCGTAACAGCATGTAAAGATTGCGAGGCAAGCGGATGGAGCAGAGTACAGAACAAGATATGCCCGAAATGCGCCGGGACCGGACACACCTAACCAATTGCGACCAGTGCGCTGGCACCGGAATACTCAGAGGCGGAATCGTTTGCGGATGCCGCGAGGAAGATGACACCGCCACCAGGAGGAGAGCCCAGATGGGAGTTTGCCCCGTAGCACACCCGCTCCGCCAGGACATACAGGCGCCGCCGAAGTTTATGCAGCATCTCCCAATCGACAAGCGCGGCTATCCTTGCCCGTGGTTCATTGAATGGGTTGGAGGAGAGCCAGAGTTTCGCGCGGCTGACGGTCGCAAGCTGGTGAAGGCGATCAATCAGAGACTTTGCTGGACTTGCGGAAATCCGTTATTCGGAGAAGAAGTGTTTGTGATCGGTCCAATGTGCTTGGTTAACCGCGTGAGCTCCGAGCCGCCCAGCCACAGGGAATGTGCCATCTATTCCGCAACCAATTGCCCGTTCCTATCGAAGCCCCAGATGGTACGGCGAACGGACGGACTCCCAGAAATGAAGGTTGCCGCCGCTGGGGTGATGATCGAGCGGAACCCAGGCGTATCCCTGCTGTACTACACTCGCCGGCATACCCTGATATCCAGCCCACACCTACCAAGCAAAGGCGCAAACGCAGGAGTCCTATTCAGACTGGGAAGGCCATTCAAAACGGAATGGTTCGCCCGTGGGAGGCCAGCCACGCGCGCGGAGATACTGGAGAGCATCGAGACCGGCTTACCGCTCCTGAGAGCCACAGCAGAGCAGCATGACGGCCCTGAAGGTGTGGCCGCTCTGGAGATGCAGGTACAGGAGGCCATGAGGCTGATACCCCGATGCTGACAGGCCACCCCTTCAAGCTGATCCAGCTAAGGCAAAATGCAAGGGTGCCTTGGACGGCCTTTACTGCAGTATCGCCAGAGGATTATGGATGGCTGACAGAATACCGATGGTCTCTCAACATCTCAGGAAGCAACCGCCTGTATGCCTATACCAGCATTTTGGAAAATGGGAAATGGCGATACATAGGGATGCACCGCCTGATTGTTCAGCACAACGGCACAATAGCTGATGATGAGGTAGCAGACCACCGGAACGGCTACACCCTAGACAATCGGAGATGTAATCTCAGGCCAGCGTCAGAAGGTGTAAACAGACGCAACCGTTACCCCTTCGAGCCCATCCAGTCAGACGAGCCATACCCGCCGCCTTATGCTCCACCCACTGGCCCATTACTCCCGTCTGGAGTGGCCTACTACTACAACAAAGAGTATGGGGTGTGGCGCATCGCCCCGTAACACGCAAGAAAGCCTCTGGGAACACTTCCCAAAGGCTCACCCTTGCGCCAGCCTAGCAGCCAGTTTGCCCCCGCTTAGAGACCTCGCGAGTTTGGATTGTATTGATTCAGCGCGTTAACTATCCGCATGGCCAGACTTCGAGATGTGCAAGTGGCCACAATCTCCCCGTTCCTTGTAATCGTGCGAACGTCGAAGCCGATCCGAAAGGCAGGACGGGGAGGCAGGTCGGGAATGTTCCCCCGTTCCCGCGCGTCAATCATCGCGTCGTCTATCGTCTCGCCGCGACCCAGTTCCTTGGCCGCACTGAAGACGAAGAAGCCGCCGACACCCAGCCCAGGCACAACCGCAGGAGCGAAGACTTGAGCCTCCGCCAGCAATTGCAGCGCGCGCCGATGATCCAAAGGTTTATCGCTCATACAGGTTCATCCTTGTCTATGAAGTAATCCAAATTACGATCCTGCAAATCCTCCGTAGTATCGACAGCACACCCGATAAGCTCCTCCAACTCCTGAGACAACGCCCACAGTTTGCTTTGAACCGCCGCCATCTGGCGATAAAGAGATTGCGCCTCGTCCCGCTGTTCATCAGTCAATTCTTCGGCCATATTGGAACCCCCAGCGCAAGCCATCGCCGCCAGATCATTAGCCTCGTAAAGAGGATCAACAATAATCCCGTTTTCGCAGCCATCCGCCACAACACTGCAGATGGAATTACCCATAATAAAAACAGCGTCAGGCACGTTTAGAACGTGGTTTATTGCGTGTTGAAGAATAAGCACAGCCTCTTGATGACCCAGCTTGGCCATAAAAACCCCTTTGCGCTGGAGACGGCCAGCGCGCCGGTTAGAGAAAAGAAAAAGGTGGGCTTACTCCGCGAGATGCGAGGCGACCTGTTTTTGTAGGTACTTTTCAGCGGAGTAAAGCCGATCCCATGCGAAATCAATTCCGACAGCTTTGGAGCGGAGAGAGGAGATAAGGTTGATGGAGGCGATAAGGTTAGCAAGTTCAGGAGACATGGTTTTAGTCCTTTCAGGTTGTGGCATCAGCCACGGAATAAGTTGATTATACATGACTCCATCATGGAGTCAACACGTTAGAAAAGTGAAAGTTGCTTGCTTGCAGATGCGGCAGGATAACCGTTACCCGCATCCGTTCGCCCTTCATCATCGAAAGGTTCTGTAGGTGGAAGACATTCAGCGCAGGACTCCCCATGCTTGGCATAGCAGGACGGACAGAAGACCGCGCCAGTCTCGGAGCACTCCCCGTATTCATCCATCTGGGAGAGGTCAGCGTCACAGGCGGAGCACTCCATTGTGTCATCATCCACCGGGACCGGCAGCGGATTGGAAGGTCTGAAATCGTGCTTTTGGATGCGATGCAGCGCGAACTTTGTAGGCTTTCCGCCCGATCCATTCCACCAGTGGCGAAGATGGCCAATACACCATTGCCGAACGTCATCAGACCGTTCACCAACCTCTAGCGAGGAGCACAGAAACGACCTGTACCCAGTAGCGGAGTAGAAACCACGATCCCATTCAACAGCGCCAATCTCAAAGCCCCAGACGCGCGCGTTATAGGCAGACATGCCAAGGGAGCCGCCCAGCCCCTCAGTCTGAAAGTTAACCTTTGTGATCGACACGAAAGTCTCAAAGTTACCCTTCTGGCCGAACAATGGAACGGAGCCAGGGCGCGCGCGCGTCAGCCAGTCGAAGATTTGCGCCACGTCATGGAAGCAATATCGGAAGCCCCTAGAGGTGAAACGCTCAAAGGACTCTGCGCGTTCGATGATATCTTGAGCCTCACCATAAACAGATCCCGCCGTCTCAAAGTCCCGCGCACGTACAGCCGCATCGAAGCGAATGATGCAATCACGATAGAGCGGCACGAGCTCCGCCACCGTGGAGGGGAGATGCCCAAGGTCTTTGGGCATCTCCATCACAGTCTGTTTGCTGTTATTCATGCCGCCACCTCTTCCTCTGATGTAGCGGCAAAGGTGCGGCCCAGAATGAAATCAGCCGCCTTTTGTGCCCGTTGAGCAGCTTGGATGGCCAGCGTCTTATCATTCTTTAGCTTGCTGATCCATGTCTGGATGTACGCAACCGAGTTGCTAATTCGCTCCTCATTCGAGCATCCAGTCTCCGCGCAAAGAAACGCGGCCGCAAATTCAGCCGTTAACTCTTCCTTGCTGTAGTCCTCAGAACCAAAGCCAGTCATGGCGATTAGCTCCGCGCGGTTACAGCGAGACTTTATGCCTGTACTGTGAGCAAATTCATGGAACAGGGTAGCGTAGTAACCGCCAGCAGAGGCGAACGTCTCGCGGTTAGGCATCTGGACATGATCCCGTGATGGAACGAAGTGCGCGCTATCGCCACCATGCGCCAGCGTAGGATGCGAGTCTGAGGCCATGAACTTAGAGACAACCGCGTCACACTCCGCGATTGGATCAAATACTTCACCCTCAAAAGGTAAATCAGCGGGTACACCGTCCAATTGCTCGATGTTGAACACGGCATAACCGCGCGCCAGTGGAGCAGCATTTTTGCCCTGTAGCTTGGCCTCGATGACCGCCTTTTTATCCGGGAATTTCCAGAACATCACGGGAGATGATTTCTCACCCTTGCGAACCTGATATCCCAGTTCCAAAGCCTGCTTGTAGGTACACCAACCCTGTGACGTATAGCCAGAGCAGAGGAGAGAAAACACGTTCGCTCCACGGTACGGCTTACCAGATGCAAGGTTGTAGGGCATCCCTGAAGTCTTTCCAGAGGTTCGCCATTCCTTGCGCCACGGAATTTTACCGGACTCAAGAGTTGAGATTATGCGGTCAGTAATTGTTTCGTAAATGGACATTGAACTGCCTTTCAGGTTGTGGCATCCGCCACGGAATAAATTGATTATACATGACTCCATGATGGAGTCAAACCGCGCACTAGGCGCGCGCTAACCGCGCGCGCCTTATGTGCTTTTGGAGTTGCTGCAAAGATTCCCGGATATTGTTGTTAGCTTCCTTGACGATGCGCTGGACGTTCGGTGCTTCGATGCCGGGAACTTCCTCGCTCCACACGCGCGTTAGCAGGTCTGCAGTCTCTTTAGAGATACCCTGAGTGGAGAAACGAACAGCCTCGCATCTGGACGTGAAACGTGTCTCAAATCGCTCTGTTTCGTTACAGGTGAAAATAATGACAGTGTTTTCTGGCCTGTTAGTGGAATCAAGGATCGACAGCCAAGCGAGTTGTGCGGCTGGACTCATCTGGTCTGCCTCATCCACTAGGACAACATGGAATCCGCCAAACATAGGCTTATAGGCCAGTCTGGAGCGCAATGCTTTGACAGTATCAACGGTACAACTCTGAGACGGTACGTGATGGAGTTGAGCTCCCATTTCATCAGCCAGCGCCAGCGCCAGCGAAGTCTTACCAGTTCCGGGAGCTCCCACAAACAGGAGTGCGGTACTGTATGGATCATTCAGCAATTCCATTGCAAGGTCTTTTGCGTCTTGCATCCCGATAAAATCGACTACCTTGGTTGGCTTGTACTTTTCGACTAATAGCATGGGGTGAGTCCTTTCAGGTTGTGGCCAGCGCCACGGAATATTTAGAAGGTAGCGCGCCAGTTCGGAACGTGTCAACTAAAAAGTGGGAATCGTTCCCACAATAGGCCAGCGCCAACCGCCAGCGAACGACCTGCGAGGCCAGCGCCAACCGCCAGCGAACGCGACCTGCGAGGCCAGCGCCAACCGCCAGCGAACGACCT
>Ga0307280_10000027_pt1 | contig 38752 bp, 42 predicted proteins | sample ER_DNA_119_FD_194479 | JGI IMG/M metagenome (GOLD analysis project Ga0307280, IMG submission 194479) | Bulk soil microbial communities from the East River watershed near Crested Butte, Colorado, United States - ER_DNA_119 | ecosystem: Environmental > Terrestrial > Soil > Floodplain | place...
TCCCCACTATCCAACGTCGAACGTCCCCGGATCCGGCCCGGTCCGCTCACCCGCATCGAGCCTTTCGAGCGCCGCCATGTCGTCTTCGCTCAGCTCAAAATCAAAGACCTCGAAGTTCTCCCGAATCCGCTCCGGAGTAACCGACTTCGGGATCACGACGTTGCCGAGTTGCAGGTGCCAGCGGAGGATCGCCTGCGCCGAGGTCCGGTCGTGGTGCGCGGCGACCGTTTCGATCGTCCCCTCTTCGAGCAGCTCGCCCTGCGCCAGCGGGCTCCAGGCCTCGGTGGCGACGTCGTGGTCGGCGTGCCAGGCGCGCAGCTCGGGCTGCTGCAGCCGAGGGTGCAGCTCGATCTGGTTGACGGTCGGCTGCCGCTCGGCCTCGCGCTCCAGCCGCTCGAGGTCCTCGACGCGGAAGTTGGAGACGCCGATCGAGCGGGCGCCGCCTTCCTCCTGGATCCGTTCGAAGGCGCGCCAGGTGTCGGGGAAGAGGTCCCTGCTCGGCAGCGGCCAATGGATCAGGTAGAGGTCCACGTGGCCGGTTCCCAGCCGCCCGACGCTCTTCTCGAAGGCGCGCAGGGTCGAGTCGTACCCCTGCTCGGAGTTCCACAGCTTGGTGGTTACGAAGACGTCCTCGCGCCGCACGCCCGACGCCGCGATCGCCGCCCCCACCCCCGCCTCGTTGCGATAGGCGGCGGCGGTGTCGATGTGGCGGTAGCCGACCGCGAGCGCGTCCTCGACCTTCTCCTGCGTCTCCTCCGGAGGGATCTGGAAGACGCCGAACCCCAGCTGCGGGATCTCGACGCCGTCGTGCAGAGCCAAGACGGGAACCTCGGTCGCGTTGGTCATGCGCCCTCGGCTACCCCCGGGGCAATGTCTTCAATCGGTGGGGACGGCGCGCGCTAGCTGGTCGCCAGGCCGATGGCCCAGAGGGGAAACGCCGACATCACGCCGAGGTAGGCGCCCATCGCGGCGCCGGTGGCGAGGCTCGCGGAGCGCGAGCGGGCGCCGGAGATCGCGCCGACGAGAACGAAGGCGGCGGCGATTCCGAATCCGAGCCAGAAGATCTGCGGCATTGCGGCGGCGAGAATACCCGAAGCCGGGGAGGAATCGCCATCCGCGCGGCAAAAGGCGGCGGCATGAACCAGTCACCCGCCCAGAACAGCAAGCTGATCCTGGCGGCGATGATCTTCGCCGTCTCGATGACCTTCATCGACCAGACGATCGTCGCGATCGCGATCCCGACGATCCAGGAAGACCTGACCCTCTCCGCCACCGGGGTCCAGTGGATCATCAACGGCTACCTGCTCTCGCTCTCGGCGCTGTTCGCCTTCGGTGGCCGGCTCGCCGACATCGCCGGCCACCGGCGCATGGTCGTGCTCGGCGTAATCATCTTCGCCACCGCCTCGGCGCTGTGCGGCGCAACCCCGGTCGGCTCGGTCGACGAGACCTGGCTGATCGTCTTTCGGGTGATCCAGGGCGCCGGCGCGGCGATCATGTTCCCGGCGGCGCTGGCGATCGTCCTCAACGCCTTCCCGATCCACGAACGCGGCAAGGCGATGGCGATCTTCTTCGCGATCGCGGGCGGGCTGACGGCGATCGGCCCGCTGGCCGGCGGCTACCTGGTCGAGATCACCTGGCGGGCGATCTTCTGGGTCAACATCCCGGTCGCGATCATCGCCCTGATCCTGATCTGGAAATCGAAGCCGGAGGAACAGCGGCACCCGGCCGAGCTCGACTACACCGGGACGATGCTGATCACCGGCGGCATGGGGCTGGCGGTCCTCGGCCTGCAGCAGTCGAGCGTCTGGGGCTGGGGCAGCGCTGCCACCTGGGGCTGCATCGCCGCCGGGCTGGCGATCCTCGCCGCCTTCGTCCGTTACGAGCTGCGGGTCGAGAACCCGCTGCTGCGGCTCTCGGTCTTCAAGGACCGGGCCTTCGCGGTGGACAACATCATCCTCTTCCTGCTGATGATCCCCTTCGTCCCGCTGTTCTTCTTCGCCAGCATGTACGCGCAGATCTCGCTCGGCGAAAGCGCCTCGGAAACCGGGCTCTACCTGCTGATCTTCTTTGCCGGCTTCGCCACCGCCTCGCAGCGCGGCGGCCGCCTGCTCGACAAGGTCGGCGCCCGCAACGCCGTCGTCCCCGGCTGCGCGATCGCCGCCGTCGGCTTCTACCTCTGGGGCAACTCGATGACCGAGCTCTCGGTCTCCGACCAGTGGTACTGGATCGTCCTCACCGGTATCGGCGTCGGCCTAGTCCTCAGCCCCGCCAACACCGACGCCCTCAACCGGGTCTCGCGGGACCGCTACGGCGAGGCGACCGGGATCACCCAGACGGTGCGCAACTTCGGCTCCAGCCTGGGGCTCGCGGTGCTCGGCTCGATCCTGATCCTGGAGAACCGCGACAACCTCGAAGCGACCGCCGACAGGCACGGCCTCCCGAAGCAGTTCGGCACCGAAGTAGCCGACACGATCAGCCAGGGGACCGGCCCCGGCGAAATGCCGGCGAACCTCCCTGCCTCGACCGAAAGGGCCGTCCAGAAGGTCGTCGATGCGATCCCCCACGACTTCGCGATGGCCTCGCGCACCGTCTTCTACGCGATGGCCGCGGTGATGGCCGTCGCCTTCGTCATCGCCCTGGCGCGGATGCCGGCCGGCAAGGTAGAAGAAGAGGTGTGATCCGCCGCTTCGTCTCGCTGGGCATCGCCGCGCTGGCGTTGCTCGCGCCCCCGGCGAGCGCCGCATCGCAGGCGCTCCCGGCAGACGTAGCAGCGCAGCAGCTGGCCGAGCGCTACGTGCCGATCGCGATGCTGCGCGAGCAGCGCGATCCTCCCTGCGACACCAAGGAGGAGCAGTACCAGCCGACCAGCGTCGACGCGGTGCTCGGCAACCCGACCGTCACCCTCACCCACGAAGAGCCCGGCGGCGAGCTCGTCGACGTGAAGAAAGCGCCGACCGCCGCCGACATCGCCGGCCTGCGCGACGGTTGGTACCTCGACTACGAAGGCAAGGTCCTCGGCGACACCTGCGTCTACGCGCGCGCCTTCCGCCAGCTGCTCGAGGAAGGCAAGGCGCCGGCGATCACCTACGCCCACATCGCCCGCGAACCGAACCACGACGGCTTCGCCCTCCAGTACTGGTTCTACTGGTACTTCAACCAGTTCAACGACCTGCACGAGGGCGACTGGGAGGGGCTGCAGATCACCTTCGAGTCGAACACGACCGCGGGAGCGCTGGAAGAAGAGCCGAGCGAGATCATCCTCTTCCAGCATGCCGGCGGCGAGCGCGCCAGCTGGGGGGACGGCAAGGTCCAGAAGGACGGGACCCACCCGGTCGTCTACCCCGCCGCAGGCTCGCACGCAACCTTCTACGACTCTGCGGTCTACGTCGAGAACGGGCAGAACGGGTCCGGGGTCGGCTGCGACAACACCTCCGAACCGTTGCGCGAACTGCCACTGCGGCCAGTGCTGCTGCCGGAAACGGCGCCGGAAGAGGGCGCCTTCCAGTGGCTCAGCTACCGCGGCCGCTGGGGCGAACGCGAAAAGGGTTTCAACAACGGGCCGCAGGGGCCGGTGACGAAGACGGTCTGGCGCGAACCGTTCGCCTGGATGGGGAAGCAGCGCTCGACCAGCCCCCGTTTTCCCGGCGGCTCGGTCGTCGGCGGCCCAGTCACCGGCGCCTTCTGCGGGGCCGTCACCGCGGTCACCGACCTGACCCACCTGGCGACCAAGTCGCGGCCGGCGGCGATCGGGGTCGTCCTCGGGATCCTCCTCGTGCTGGGCCTGCTCTTCGGCGTCACCCGCTGGGGCCCCGTCGACCTGGAGGAGCTTCGTGCGCGGCGCGCCTTCGGCCAGATCCTGCGCACCGCCCGCCGCCTCTACCGGTGCCACTGGACGGGGCTGGTGCCGATCGGGCTGATCGCCTTCCCGATCGTCGGCGGGGTCAAGCTGCTCGCCGAAGCGCTCGCGAACGGGCGCGACCTCGACGAGGCCACCGGGCGGGCGGGCTTCCATCTCGCCTTCGCCGACCTGGCGGAAACGCTCGGCCCGCCGATCGCCTACACGCTCGTCGCCGCGATCGTGATCGTCTTCGTGCGGGAGCTGGCACGGGGGCGGCAGCCGGGCGTCCGCGACTCACTGCGGGGGATGCTGAAGCGCTTCTGGCGGGTGGTCGCGGCGCAGCTTATGGTCACCTTCGCCCTCCTCCTGCTGCTGCTGACCGTGATCGGCATCCCGATCGCCGCCTGGAAATACGTCAGTTGGCTCTTCGTCCAGCAGGAGGTCCTCTTCACCGACAAGTCGATCCGCGAGGCGTTCCGCGGCAGCTCCGAGCTGGTCCGCGGCCGCTGGCTGCACACGGTGCGGGTCGCCGGCGTGCTCTGGCTGCTCAGCATCGCCGCCGGGCCGATGCTCGGCTTCGCGCTGATCTTCACCTCCTTCCCGCTCTTCTGGATCAACGTGCTCGGCTCGGTCGTCTTCGCCCTCTTCATCCCCTACGTCGCGGTCGGCCAGACGCTCCTCTACTTCGACCTGCAGGCGCGCGAGGAGGAGGAACCGGTGCAGCGGCGGCGCTTGCTGAGGCGCTTGCGGCCGAGCCCGGCGACGAGCAGTTAAGTTGAGGCCGTGAAGATCCTCGCCTTCAGCGACCTGCACCGCGACCTCGAGCAGGGGGCGCGGCTGGTCGAGATGTCAGCCGAGGCCGACGTCGTGATCGGCGCCGGCGACTTCGCCTCGGTGCACGAGGGGCTGGCGGAGACGATCGGCGCGCTGGCGGCGATCGAGATCCCGACCGTCCTCGTCCCCGGCAACAACGAGACCGTCGAGGCGCTGCGCGAGGCGACCGCCGGCTGGAGCGCCGCCACCGTCCTGCACGGCGAGGGGACGACGATCGACGGCACCGAGTTCTACGGCCTCGGCGCCGGCATCCCGGTCACCCCCTGGGACTGGAGCTTCGACCTCGACGACGACGCGGCGACGGAGATGCTCGCCGCCTGTCCCGAGGGGGCGGTACTCGTCCTCCACTCGCCCCCCGAGGATCACTGCGACTCCGCCGGGGGCGGGGGCAACTTCGGCAGCCCCGCCCTGCTGCGAACGATCGAAGAGAAGCGCCCCCGCCTCGCCGTCTGCGGCCACATCCACGAGTCCTGGGGCTGCGAGAGCACGATCGGCCCGACGCCGGTCCGCAACCTCGGCCCCAAGGGCACCTGGCTAGAGGTCTAGCTCGAAGCGAGCCGGTGCAGCGTCTCTGGCGCGATGTCGGCGCCGTTGGGCCAGATGATCGTCCCCAACTCGTCGTCGAGTCGGACCCGACCGAAGTACTTCGGGTCGGCGAGCGGGGCAAAGACCCCATCCCACGCTTCATTCGAGAAATCGACCTCGCCGGACGTTCCGTCCTCGAACGCCATCCGCAAGCGGTGACCGCCGAGCCATTGGACGCAGGTGACGTGAACAAGCTGACTCACAGATGGAAAATAGCGCAATGTTTTGTCTCGGAGCCTGTAACGCATCCGACTTCTGCCCCACCCCGCTGGGTCAAATATCCGATGCGCCAACAGGAGTTATCTGAAGCGGCATAATCGCGCGGATGGCATTTCGCCTCCTCCGCGCCGCCGACGCCTTCTGGCGGCGGTCGAATCAGATGAAGACGCCGAACACCGATCTCGGCGGGCAGCTCGAGGCCTCGCAGTTCGGGGCGCGGATGTGGCGGCTGGAGCCGGGGAGAGCATCGACCAAGCACCGGCACTTCACCCAGGAGGAGCTCTACGTGCTGCTGGAGGGTGAGGGGCGGGTGCGGATCGGTGACGAGGTGCTGACGCTGGCGCCGCTGGACACGCTGCTGGTCGAGCCCGACACCGACCGCCAGCTGTTCAACGACACCGACGCCGATCAGCTGTGGCTGGTGGTCGGCGCGCCGCGCGAAAACATCACCAGCACGCTGGAGATGAACGCGGAGCAGCTCGAGCACATGTATCCCGAAGGCCCGAAGGCGCTGCCACCCGAGCTCGGCGGCGGCGAGGCCGACTACCCCGACGAGGACTAGAGCGCGAGGGAGACGGGCTCCTCCAGGAGCTGCCTCACCCTCGCGAGGAATTCGGCGCCCTCGGCGCCGTAGAGGATGCGGTGGTCGCAGGAGAGGGTGGCTTTCATCAGCCGCGCGGGGACGATCTCGCCGTCGCGGACGGCGGGGACCTCGCGGATCGCACCGACGGCGAGAATCGCCGCCTGGCCCATGTTGATGACGGCGTCGAACTCGTCGATCCCGAACATCCCCAGGTTGGAGACGGTGAAGGTGCCACCCGAGAGCTCCGGCGGGGTGACCGAGCCGTCGCGGACTTTGGCGGCGACGGCGCGGGTGTCGGCGGCGATCTGGCGCAGCCCCTTCTCGTCGGCGTCGAAGACGGTCGGCACGACCAGGGCTTCCTCGGCGGCGACGGCGACGCCGACGTTGACCCGCGAGTAGTGCTCGAAGCGGCCGTCGCGGTAGGCGCCGTTGGCTTTCGGGAACTCGCGCAGGGCGATCGCGCACGCCTTGACGACCATGTCGTTGAAGGACGGCACCACGTCGCCCTCCTTCGCAGATGTTTTGAACCCGGCCCGAGCCTCGGCCGCCTTCCCCATGTCGATCTCGATCGTCAGGTAGAAGTGCGGCGCGGTGGCCTTCGACTCGGCCATCCGGCGGGCGATCGTCTGCTGCAGTTTGTTCAGGTCCTGGGTCTGGACGTTGCCTTTCGCCGTTTCCGTCGAGGGACCAGGCGCTCGACCGGCGGGTCCTGCCGCCGGAGGGGCCGCCTCCTCGACGTCGTGCTTAACGATCCGCCCTCCAGGGCCGGACCCGTGGAGATTCTTCAGCTCCAAGCCCTTGTCGCGAGCCAGGCGCCTCGCGAGCGGAGAAGCTTTCACCCGCTCGCCATCGGCTCCTGCTTCGTGCTCCGCCTCAGGGGCCTGAGCCTCGGAGTCCTGCCCCACCTCTTCTCCCGTGGGTGACGTCGTAGGGGGGACCGTCTCCTGCGTGGTTGCAGGAGACGGTGGGTCCCCTGCGGCGGCAGGACCCGCGGGCCGGGCGGCCTGTCCCTCATCAGAATCCGCCGGCTTGCCATTTGAGTCCCCGATCCGAGCAATAGGGCTGCCGATCGGGAGCGTCTCCCCCTCCTGCGCCAGGATCTCGGTCAGCGTCCCGGCCTCGTCCGCTTCGTAAGCCATGTTCGCCTTGTCGGTCTCGATTTCGACCAGCTCGTCGCCGACTGCGACCTCGTCGCCCACCTGTTTCAGCCAGGTGAGGATCGTCCCCTCCTCCATCGAGTCGGAGAGGCGCGGCATCACCACCTCACTCATGGGGCTGCTCCATGCCTACAGATTGCCACTTCGGGCAGCCGGCCCTCAGCGGCCGCCGAGCAGGGTGCCGACGATCAACGTGGCCGCCGCCTGGCGGAGTACGCCGGCCTGGAGCCGATCCATCACCGCCTCCTCTCGCGCCTGCAGGCGGCCGACGGTGGCGATCGGCTCGACGTCGGCCCGCGGTTGCGGCGGCGCGGTCGCCAGCGCGTCCCCATAGGCGAGACAGCCCTGCACGCCCTGGGCAATCAGCTGGGCGCGGTAGTCGGCGCCCTCTTCGATCGGGTGCAGGTTGTCGGCCTGCATCAGGTCGGGACGGGTGGCGACGGTTCCGGCCCAGTCGGGCACCTGCGTGCCGGGCCGCGAGGAGGCGAATTCCGCGACCACGCGGTTCTTGCCGCTGTTGTCGACGCCGTTCACGGTGAAGCCGTGGACGGTCGGGACGACCATGCAGCGATCGCCGACGGTTTCCGCGACCTTGGCCAGGTTGCCGGCGAGGATCTCGGGATATTCGGGGTTGTCGTTGGTCCCGGCGTCGAAGACGATCACGTCGACCGAGGGGTCGTAGCTTTCCTGGAAGAGGTCGAAGATCTGGTAGCTGTTGTAGCCGCCGACGGCGTTGATGGTGAGTTCGACGCCGGGCAGGTAGCGGCTGAGGTAGGGGGAGGTCAGATCCTCGAGGCTGTCCCCCACCACCAGCACGTGCGGGGCCGAGCGCGCCTGGGCGACCGGCGCGCAGAGGCAGAGCAGCAAAGCCGCAAGGAACGCCCCGCCGAAGCTGCCGATTCGCCGCACGGGGAGTGTTTCTACACGACCCAGCCCCCGGCATAGACTGCCGCCCGTGTTCGCCGCTGCTCGGCTACGGCTCCTCGGCTGCGCCCTGCTCGCGGCGGTGCTCCTCGGCGGCTGCGGCGGCAGCGGCTCCGACGCGACGACCGAGAGGACCGTCGCCAGCGACGAAACGGCGCGGACCACCGAGAAGCCCACCGCATCCCGGAAGGAGGCGAAGGGCAAGCCCCGGCCCGTCCCCGCCGGCGACCTCTGCCAGAGCCAGCTCGGCGGCTTCGTCGGCTCGATGGACGGCTTGCGGCGGCGGCTCGCGGTCGGGGTCACCTACGACCAGTACGTCGCCGAGGTGCGCGGGATCCGCTCGACCTACGGCGAAATCCCGATCGAGCAGCTGCGGATCGATTGCCTCACCGCCGTCGCCACCCCCGGCGAGAAGGCCTTCAACCGCTACATCGAAGCCGCCAACGACTGGGGCGAGTGCGTCTCCGAGCTCGGCTGCGACTCGGCTGAAATCGAACCGATGCTGCAACGCCGCTGGCGGATCGCATCTCACTTCCTCTCCGAAGCCCAAGACGGTCTGCGCACGATCGCGTCCTGAAAAGTGCCGGGGCCGCCAAGAGGCGACCCCGGCCTGGTGCAAAGGAACGAACGCGAGAACCGCGGCCGGATGGGACAAAGTCCGGTCTCCCAAACGCTCGCCGGTGCCCGGGGTGGATTCCGCCGGGCGCCCAAACCAGTGCGGCGCCTAGCGGCCCTGCACCTCCAGAGTCCCTCCAAGCATGTGACTCAAAATAGGACCACCTCCTTTCTCTGGTCACGCGATTGAAGCAAACGCCGAGGTCGGGCTCCACAGCCACCGAGTGACATTCAGGAGGTGGCCATCTCCTCCGGCAGCTCGTCGCCGAGGATGTCCTTACCGCGTCGGCTCTGCAGCCGCCGCCAGAGCTCGAAGCCGAGGCCGACCGACATCGCGGCGGCGAAGGAGGCGGCGAGCGGCAGCCAGAGGCTTTCGTTGAAGGTCTCGCCGCCGAGGTAGCCGAGCATCGAGACGTAGAGCGCCCAGAGCGATGCCGCCACGGCGTCCGCGACGAGGAACTGGCGGTAGGGCATCTCCAGGGTGCCGGCGGCGAAGGTGGTCGCGGTGCGGCCGCCGGGGATGAAGCGACCGACGCCGATCAGGATCGCCCCGCGGCGGCGCAGCGCTTCCTCGGCCCACTGCAGCCGCGCCTGCCCCTTCTCACCGTCGAAGAGCCGGTCGGCGATCGGGTCGCCGATCTTGCGCCCTAGCCAGTAGCAGAGGTTGTCGCCGACGAAGGCGCCGAGGGCGACGACCGGGACGATCACCCAGATGAGGAGGTCGCCGTTGGCGGCGAGCACCGAGGCGGTGATCACGATCGTCTCCGAGGGGATCAGCGGGATGAGGACGTCCGCAGCGGCCGCGAAGCCCAGAGCGGGGTAAGTGGCGACGCTATGTGAGACCTCCTGGGTGAGCCAGTCGAACATGAGCCCACCGCTACCCGGATCGGCTTGGTTTACCAATCGTTAGGCGGGTAATTAAGGGCCATGTCAACCGCACTGATCATCGCCATAGTCATCGTCGTCGCCATCCTGCTGGTCCTCGCCGTGCGGGCCGCGCGCAAGCGCCGCGCCGAGCGCGAACTGGAACGCCAGCGCCTCAGCGAACAGGCGGGCGGCCACCGCAACGAGGCCGAGGTGCACGCCAGCAAGGCGCAGGAGCACGAGCAGGCTGCACAGGAGGCCGCCGAGCGGGCCGAGCGCGAGCGCCAGATCGCCGAGCGCCACGGCAGTAAAGCTGACGACCTAGAGCAGAAGCTCTAGGTCAAACACCAAACAAGGGGAAGCAAATGGTCATCGGAGTCGTAGTTGGAATCTGTGTGCTGCTCTTGATCCTCGGCTTCCTCGTGCCCAGGCTCTCCAACCACGCCAAGCGCGGCAGCGACAAGGGCTTCGGCCTCGGCCAGCGCGCCGGCAGCAAGGCGCCCGGCCCGATCGGAACCCTGCTGAGCAAATCGTTCGGCAAATCCCGGCAGGCGAGTGACAAGAGCCACTCTGCCGGGAAGAAGGCGCGCGAGAAGGCGCCGTTCTAGCTGGAAGAGCTCTCGACCAGAGCCTGCCGCTGAGCGGCCCAGGAAAAACTGGCCAGTCAGCCAGTAGTATGCGCGGGCGTGGCTGACCAGGTTGAGATCGCCGCTGGAGGAGGGGACGTCGAGGACGCCCTGGTGCTCGAGCGCGAGCACTGGGAGAGCGGGCCGCCGCTGGAGCTGTTCAAGCGGATGCGCGGCCAGTGCCCGGTCCACTGGACCTCCGAAGTGACCGAGCTGCCGCAGGCGAAGGGGTTCTGGTCGGTGACCACCGCCGACGACGTCCACAAGGTGAGCCGCGACTGGGAGACCTATTCCTCGGAACTCGGCGGAGTGGTCGTGATCGACGAGGTCTTCCCGATCGAGCTGGCGCGGGCGATGTTCATCGGCATGGACCCGCCCAAGCACGACCGGCTGAAGGCGGTCTTCCAGGCAGGCTTCACGCCGAAGCGGATCGCCGCGCACACCGACGCGATCCGCGAGATCGTCACCGGCACGCTCGACCGGCTCGAGGGGCGCGAGACCTGCGACCTGGTCACCGACGTCGCCCAACCGGCGGTCTCGCGGGTGATCGGCAGCTTCATGGGCATCCCCGAGGAGGACGACGCCGCCTGGGCCGAGCTGATGAACATGGCGCTCGCCGCCAACGACCCTGACTACAGCCCCAACGTCGAGAACGTCGAAGAGACGATCCAGGAAGCGATCCAGCAGATCTTCGCCCGCTGCGGGGCGATGATCGCCGAGCGTCGCGAGAACCCGACCGACGACCTGACCAGCGTCCTCGTCCACGCCGAAGTCGAAGGACAGAAGCTGGAGGAGCACGAGATCGTGATGGGCTTCTTCCTCCTCGTCGCCGCCGGCAACGACAGCACCAAGGCGACCTACTCGAGCGCGATGCGGGCGCTGATGGAAAACCCCGACCAGCGCCAGAAGCTGGTCGACGACCCCTCCCTCGTTCCCGGCGCGGTCGAGGAGGCGCTGCGGATGTTCCCCGCCTTCGCCCACTTCCGCCGCACCGCGACCAAGGACTGCGAGCTCGGCGGCCAGCAGATCAAGGAGGGCGAGAAGGTGGTCATGTGGTACGCGTCCTCCAACCGCGACGAGACCCGCTACGAGGACCCCGACCGCTTCGACGTTCTCCGCAACCCCGACCACCAGGCATTCGGCGCCGGCGGCCGCCACTTCTGCCTCGGAGCCGCCCTGGCGCGGCTGGAGCTGAAGATCCTGCTCGAGGAGACCCTGAAGCGCTACCCGGAGATGGAGATGGCGGGCGACACCGCCTACGTCGAGTCGGGCTTCCTCAACCAGCTGAAAACGCTGCCGGTCCGGCTGGCCCCGTAAGGCCCTGAGTTCTACTCAGGTCCGGGGATAGCACGTTGGCGGTCGAGCACTCCCCAGTCGAGCTGATCGCTCGTGGTGCGCTCGGAGGCCTCGCCGTTGCCGCCCTGGCGCTCGCCGCCGTCGAGGACCATGAAGCGATCGGCACGGCTCTGGTCGGCGCTGCGGTCGCGTTCGGTCTCGGTGCTGCTTTTTTCGATCGCGTCGTCGAGGTTTCGACCTCCGGCGTAAAGCTTCGCGAGTACCGAGCACTGAAGAAGGCGGCTGAACGCGAGGCGCCGGAAGCCGACCCCGAAGAGAAGGCCGAACTCGTCAGTCAGGGCGGAGAAGTCCTCGCGACGAAGCGCTCGGCCGGCGAGCGCATCACGCCCGACCAAGCGGTGCGGGAAGCTCGGCTGACGTGGCAGCGAAATGCACTCGCGGTGGAGATGCGGTGCGCGATGTGGCTGCAGGAGCGAGGTTGGGAAGTCGAAGACGGGGTGCGGTCCCCGCGACCGCCAGACCTCATCGCCAGGAAGGGCAGCCGGCTGGCGGTCATCGAGATCAAGACCAGTGCCCACCCCATCGGCCTCATGGCCGTCCACCAGGTCCTGGCACAGGTGGCCTCAGTCGAGGACGCCATGGACCGCGGCGACCATCCACAGGTGGTTCCGGTGCTCGTCCTGGGCGAGATCGGGCTGACGGCACAAGCCGCCCAGGCGGCCGCCGAAAGACTCGTCAGCGTGTATCAGCTCGACGCCGAAAACAAATTCAGGCACCTGAGCGGGCCCGAACTCGAGGACTAGCGCTGCGTGACCGGCGTCGAGGGCGGCGCGCCGCTCTTCAGCAACGTCGCCAGGTAGATGACCACCGGCTCGGTGCCGCGGTTGGCGGCTTCGTGGACGTCGGATGGCTGCTCCACCAGCCACTGCCCCGGCTCGATGCGGGCGGTCTGGCCGGCGGCGATGGTCCGCACCCGGCGCGGGTCCTTTTCGGCGTCCCCCCCGTTCACGACCGCGGAGCCCTCGCGGACGGTGTAGGTGAGCGTGCCGGAAGCGATGCGGGAGATCTGGGTCCCGAGATGGTGATGGAGCGCCAGCTTCGCCCCCGGTTCGATTACGACCCGGCTCAGCACCATGGTCCGGCCCGGGGCACCCTGGATCTTGTCGCTCCGGGCGAGCGCGCTGCGCACCGCGGTCGGCTCCGCTGCCTCGTCGGCAAAGGCGCCGGGCAGGAGCGTGCCGAGCGCGAGAGCCGCGAGGACGGCGAGAAGGGACAGGGAGCGCGAGCGGGTCACGGCGAGGCACCCTAGGAGCGGCCCCGGATGCTCAGGCTCCAGCGGCTGGCTCCGGCTGAGGGCCGCCGCCGGCGAATGCGGCGGCGACTCGGTCGGCGGCCTCGACCGGATCCTCGTGCTCCCACACCCGGACCACCTCCCAGCCGGCCTCTTCCAGCCGCCGGTCCGTCTCCCGGTCGCGGGTCCGGTTGGCGGCGAGCTTGGCCTTCCACCACTCGCCGTTGGAGCGCGGCGTCGTGCCGTGGACCGGGCAGCCGTGCCAGTAGCAGCCGTCGACGAAGACCGCGACGCGGCGGCCGGGGAAGACGATGTCGGCGCGACGGCGCAGGGTGGGCAGCGGCTGGCGGTCGACGAAGTAGCGAAGGCCGCGCCGGTGCAGCTCGGAGCGGAGCGCGATCTCCGGCGCCGTGTCCCGCTGGCGCTGGCTGCGCATCCGGCGCCGCGACTCGTCCGACGACGCCGCCGGGGTGCCGTGCGCCGGGCTCATTCGCCTCTCAGGCAGTGCTCGATCAGCTCGGGGATCTGCTCGGGGCTGAGCATCCCGATCAATCCTGACAGGGTGCTCGCCCAGCCCGGCGCGGTGACCACCGTCGCGGGTCCGACCACCGCAGCGGTGACCGCCGGACACATCTCGTTGGCCTCGGTTGCGTAGGCGAGCGCCTGCAGGTAGCCGTCCCGAGCGACCACCGATCCGTTCGCCGAGTACTTGCACTCGACCAGGAGGGCCCGCCTGCCCGGCTGGATCAGCATGATGTCGCAGCCGAGCGCCGACCCGGCCCCCCTGACGCCCGCCGCCAGCTGCCGGTAGGGCTCCCGCTGGCCGTAGTAACCCCACGCCCCGGCGGCCTCGAACCACAGGTCCCACTCCTCCCCCTCGCTGTCGATCACCGAGAAGGCTGGGCCGCCGGAGGATCCTCCCAGGGGGGCGAGCGAAAGCACGCGGGCGCCGGAGGTGCGCAGTCCGTGCAGAACCTCGCCGAGGACGGCGAGATGGAAGAGCCGCCAGGAGAGTTCGGGATCGGGCGCGACCACCTCCCAGGCCAGACGCTCGAGATCGGCGTCCAGCGTCAGCAGCCTGCTGGCGACCGCCGCCAGGTCGCTCCACGGCGGGCCGACACCGCGGATGCCGCGCAGGTCGGCGTGTCCGGGGCGGGCGCCTTCCAGATCCGCCAGCGCGGGGGCGGCGAGCAGACCGAGCCCCACCTCGCAGCGCGCTCGCGCCAGCCGTTCCTCCTCGGCGACCGGCGGGGCGGCGTCGCGGTAGACGGGGTCGAGCGTGCGCATGGTCCAGGCCAGGGCCTGGGTCAGGAGGTCGTCGTCGTGCCGACGCGGGGGGCGGCTGACGAAGCGCTGCGGCGGCCAGCCCAGGCGCCGGGTGGCTCTCCAGTCCGTCCCCGAGAGCGGCCGCCCGGCATCGATGCGCGAGCGCGTCATCCGCGGCGGGATCGCGTCAATCCAGCGGCGCGGGTCCGCGGGCCAGTGGGCGAGGAACGGCTCCAGCTGCGCGAAGAGGATCCGGTGGGCGCGGGCGCGCACGTCCGCGCTGTCCCAGCGGCGCTCGGCGACCTGGTCCCCGCAGGCGGCCAGCGCCTGCCAGAGCTGGCCGCGGCCCGACCAGGAGCGCAGCACCTCCTCCAAGCCCCGTGCGGGGATCGGCAGCGGGTCGCTCAGATCAGCGACGGGAGCTGCTCGTTCAAGAACGTCCACTGGCCCTCGCTGAGGAAGCCCTGCTCGATGGTGCGGGTTCGGAGTTGCTCGAGCTCCTCCGGAGGCTGCTGCGCCAGCTGCGTGCCGACGCCGAGGAGATAGGCCTCGACGAGGAGCTTCTCCACCTCCTCGCGGCGCGGCTCCGCGGCGCTGCCGTCGCCGCCGGGGGCGAAGCCCAGGTCCAGCCGCAGCCCGTTGACGACGTAGGAGGCGGCGCGGATGAAGACCGCCGGGCCGAGCGGGAACTCGGACTCCAGGTGGGCGGCGTAGAGACCGCAGAGAACCTCGGCGACGCGATCCGGCAGGCCCTGGGTCCAGGGGGCGAGGGCCTCGCGGAATCGCTCCGCGTCGAGCGGGGTGACCGGGACGCGCAGGAAACGGCGCCCCAGCGCCTGGCCGACCCGGAAGACGCGCTGCGCGTCGAGCGCGTTGTAGGTGCCAATCACCCGCCAGTCGGCGTCGGCGATGTAGCGAAGGGGCCCCGATGCCTGCGCGGGATCGGCGAGATCGCCGAGGCTGGGCCCTTCGGAGCGCTCGGCGCTCCGGTCCCATCCCAGCTCCACCGAGGGCGCGTCGGCGGTGGTGTCCGCGGTCGCGACCTGGACGCTCTGCCCCGCCAGCCAGGTGAGGAGGGCGCCGAAGATCTTGTCGAGGTCGGCTCGGTTCGCCTCATCCAGGATCAGCCATTGGTTGTCGGCGACCGCCTGCAGGAGGAATCCCGGCCGGAAGACGAGCTGGTCGCCGACGACCGTCTGCCCCCCGACGAGGTCCTGGAAGGTCCATCCCTCCTCGGCGGTCACCCGCCGGATCCCGCTGGGCGGGCGACGGAGCCCGAACTTCCGCGGGTCGGCCGTCACCTGCTCGAGCAGGTGGTCGACCAGGAGGCTCTTGCCGGTGCCGGGCGGGCCGACCAGCATCACCGCGGGCGAGGTCGCAACGGCCAGCCTCAGCATCCGCTCCAAGCGGCCGTCGACCACCAGGGCGGGCGGGTCGAGGTCGAGGACGGGACCGCGCACCGTCCCCGGTTCGGCCTCGCCGACGGCTAGGTGCTGCTTCGCATCGGGGGCGAGTTCGAGGATCCGGGCGACGACCGCGTCGTCGGTTTCGCCGACCACGTCGAGCAGGCGCGGGGAGTCCTCGCTGACGACGACGAAGACCCGCGCGGGCCTGTTGGCGCCGACCACGTTCGTCATCGCGAAATCCAGCAGATCCTCGCGGGTCCCCTCCTCGGCCCGGTTGCCGAGGACGGCCGCGGCGACGACCGGCTTGGTGGCGAGCAGCTGATTCAGGCGCGGGCGGACGTTGCCCTTCGCGGAGACGTAGGTGAACCGCGCCGGCCGCCAGCGTTTGTTGTCCGGGTCCGGCTCCAGGCCGAGTTCGCCGGCGAACCATTTGTTGAGTTTCACCGGCTCGCCCCTGCCGTGCAGATCCTCCCTGCCCAGCGCCTCCGCCAGCCCCTGCTCGAAGCTCATGCCGCCAATTTTGCGCCGTAGCCGTCGAGGTGAGCGCGCAGCGCCTCGAGGAAGCCAGGCGGAAACCGCAAACTGCTGCGTTCGGCGCGGCTGAGGAAGCCGCGAGCGGCCCGCTCGGAGAGCGGCCGGGTGGGGTAGCGGAGGAAGCCGTCGAGGTCGAGGTCCTGCTGCGGGCGCTGTGGCCAGGCGGAGACGCCGAGGGCGTGAGCCCCGTCCGGGTCACCCCAGGCCGCCTTTGGCCAGCTGGCGGTCGGGTCCAGCTCCAGCTGCTCGGCCGCCTCCGCGTCCCACTGCGGCGGCGCGGCCAGGCGGTGTCCGAGCCACTCGGAGACGGGCACGCTGACGGCGTTGCCGACCAGCCGCCAGCGCGGCCCATTGCGGCGGTTGGGGTCGTCGACCGCCGGCGCGGTCCAGTTCGGGGCGAAGCCCTGCAGCCGCTCGGCGTCGCGGATGTCGGGGAGGACGAACTCGCCGCCGGGGAGCCAGATCGCCGGCGGCGAGGGGATGCCGACGCTGGAGCCGCCCTTCAGGGTCGGGATCGCGTCGACCGCCCAGCCGAGGCCGCGGACCCCCTCGGTCCAGTAGAAGCCGCAGGCCCGTCCCTCGGGCTCCGGCGCCTCCGGTTCGCCCGCGTCGCCGGCGAACAGCACCGGCCGCGGGTCCGAGGTGCGAGAGGCGAGGAGGAGTACGCGACGGCGGCGCTGGGGCAGGCCGAAAGCGCGGCTGTCTACCACCCGGTAGGCCCATGTGAACCCCTGCGCGGAGAGCTCGGCGGCGAGATAGCGCATCGCCTCCCCCCGCTCCAGCTGCAGCATGAAGGGGACGTTCTCCAGCAGCAGCCACTCGGCGCTGCTGTCGTTCATCAGGCGGAAGACCTCCTGCACCAGCCCGGAGCGACCGCCGGTTATGCCGGCGGTACGGCCGGCCTGCGAGAGGTCCTGGCAGGGGAACCCGGCGGCGACCAGGTCGACGTCCCCGACCCCCCGGAGCTCCCGCACGTCGTGGGCGAGCGGCGCCTCGAAGTGGTGCCCGAGGACGGCGGCGGCGGCCCCGTCGTTCTCGCACAGGAGCTCGGTGCGGTGGCCCGCGTTCTTCAGCCCCTGCTCGATCCCCCCGATCCCGGCGAAGAGCCCGGCAACGCGCAGGCTTCGCGCAGGAGGAGACGGCGAGGCGAGGTTGACCTGGCTCACCCCACCGATCTTCGCAACCGCGCCCGACGCCACGGGGCGGGGTGGCAGTGGGTGGCGCACGTAGATTGTGCCGTGGCTGCGCTAGCTCGAGAACGGATCAACGAGCTCGACGCCGCTGCTTTTGACATCGGCGACGTTCCGGGTGGCGAGAGTCAGTCCCGCCACCTTCGCGGTGGCTGCCAGCAGGCCGTCGACGACCGGCAGGGGGTCGGGCACGTTCATCCTCCCCCACTCCTCCGCGACCGCCCGGTCAACCGCGAGGATCCGGTCTCGGTGAGCCTCGCTCAGCCTAGCCAGCCAGCCATCGAGAGCGGCGGCGGAATCGCCATCGCGACGCCGTACGTTCTCCACACCACGGCGGATCTCACCGATCGTCAGAACGCTGAGGTAGATCTCCTCGTCCCCGACCCCGCTGAACCATGCCCTCACATTTGCGTCGGCGCGCTCACCCTTGCGCAGCTCGGAGATGACGTTGGTATCGAGCAGGTAACTCAAAGTTCGACGGCGCGGCCGTGATCCTCAGGCCGCCCGAAGTCACGGTCCTCGCCGGCATCGGGCATTGCCAGGAGCATCTCCTTGAGTGATTGCCCCGGCCTCTTTGGGTCGAGCGCCTCGCGCAGGATCTGCCGATGCTCCTCCTCGGCTGAGTGGCCATGGCGGGCAGCGCGAACCTTGAGCTCGCGTACCACCTCGGTCTCTATCTCACGAACCAAGAGCTGTGCCATCGTGCTAGCAATGATAGCGCGCTAAATAAGCTCGGCACAGCAAGAAACGCGCCCGACAGGATTTGAACCTGTGACCTTCGGTTTCGTAGACCGACGCTCTATCCAGCTGAGCTACGGGCGCGAGAGGCCGGGTGGTGCCGGCGAGTGTCGAGATTAAAGGATGGGGCTTGGTTTTAGGCGAGTCGGGCGTCGAGGGTGATCTCGGGCACGCCGGCCAGCGCGCGGGAGACGACGCAGCCGTCCTTGGCTTTCTCGGCGTAGGAGCGGAAGGCGTCCTCGTCGAGGCCGGGGACGGAGCCCTCGACGTCGAGGTCGATCTTGGCGATGGTCGGCAGGCCCTCGACGATTCGGAGGTGGACGCGGGCCTCGGCCTTGATGGAGTCGGGCGGGTGGTCGGCTTCGGTGAGGACGAGGCTCAGGGCCATCGAGAAGCAGCCCGCATGCGCGGCGGCAATCAGCTCCTCGGGGTTGGTCCCCTCCCCCTCCTCGAACCTGGAGCTGAAGGAGTAGTTGCCCTCGAAGATGCCGTCACCGACCTTGACGGTGCCGCTGCCACCTTTGAGGTCCCCCCTCCACTCCGCGCTGCCGTTCCTCGTCGCCATGCTCGCTCCTTCGTCTCGGGTTGCGAGCTACTCCTACCCGCTTTGGGCGGTTCCGTCTTCGGCGGCGTAGGCGGCGAGGAGCTCTTCCTCGCCCTCCCTGTCCGGGAAGCGGGTGGCGACGAGGAGGGCGCCGAGGCAGATGGCGACGATGCCGGCGACGTAGGCCCAGGCGTCGCCCTGGAGGAAGGCGCCGCGCGCGCCTTCGATGATCGATTCCGCGTAGCGGGGGTGCTGTTCGGCCACCGCGGCGGCGCTGGAGAAGGACTTGGTCAGCTCGTTTTCCACGCTGGTCGAGACCGAGTGCGGAGCGGTGGCCACCGCCGTCGCCGCCGCCGCTGCATAGCCGGCGGTGAGCAGGGCGCCGAGGATCGACTGCATGATCGCGCCGCCGAGGTCGCGCTGCAGGTCCGCCGTCGCCGAGGCCATCCCCGCCCGGCGCACCGGTACCGATGCGGTCAGCGAGTGCGAGGCCGGGGTGCCGGCGAAGCCGACGCCGATGCCGACCAGCAGGTAGCCGAGGCCGACGTGCCAGTACTGGGCGTTCTCGTCCCAGAGGAGGAGCATGATCAGGAAGCCGGCGAGGCAGAAGGCGTAGCCGACCAGCAGGGTGAAGCGGGCGCCGCGGGTCTCGACCAGGTGCGCCGAGCGGGGCGCGACGAGGACCATCCCCACCGCCCCCGGGAGGATCGCCAGGCCGGAGTCGAGGGTCGAGTACTCCAGCACGTTCTGCAGGTACTGCTGGCCGATGAACATCGCCGCCATCAGCGAGCCGAAGACGATGATCCCGGCGCAGGCGGCGACCCAGAAGACGCGTCGGCCGGCGACCTCGAGGTCGAAGAGCGGCGAGGCCACCCGGCGCTGGCGGAGGACGAAGGCGACGATCGCGGCGAGGGCGACGACCCCGAGCCCGGCCGCCGCGGCGCCCGCTCCCGGCACCGGCGCGAAGTTGATCGCCAGGACCAGGGCGGCGACCATCAGCACCGAGAGGATGCCGCCGAGGTTGTCGACCCGCTCGGAGGTCTCGTTGACGTGGGCGGGGACGAAGCGCCAGGCAAGGTAGAGGGCGACGACGGCCAGAGGCAGGGTGACGAAGAAGACGGAGTCCCAATCGAACTGGGTCAGCAGGGCGCCGGAGACCAGCGGCCCGAGGGCCGAGATCCCTCCCCCCAGTGCCGACCAGAGCGCGATCGACTTGGTCCGCTCGGGTCCGCTCCAGAGCGCGGTGATCAGGGCCAGGGTGGTCGGGAACGCCATCCCCGCGGCGAGGCCGCCGACCAGGCGGGCGAAGAAGAGCACCTCGATCGAGGGCGCGAAGCCGGCGGCCAGCGAGGCCGGGATCGCCAGCGCCGTCCCCGCCAGCAGCATCTGCTTGCGCCCGTGGGCGTCGCCGAGCGCACCGAGATAGAGAACCGAGGCGGCGAGGCCGAGCGAGTAGCCGACGGCGACGAGGTCGAGTCCGGTCTGGCCGGCGTCGAAGGCCTTGCCGATGTCCGGCAGGGCGACGTTGGCGACGGCGAGGTTGAGGTTGGCGACCGCGGCGACCGAGATCAGCGCCGCGAGGACGAGCTTCGCCCGCGGCGGAGCGGATGAGCTCGACGCGGGCGCCGGGGCGTTGACGGTCGAGTCCATCGATCCAAACCCTATCCCCACCCCCAGCGCATAGGCTGGCGCGCGTGATCAAGTGGGCGGCACTCGGGGTCCTCGGAGCGGCCCAGTTCCTGATGGTCCTCGACCAGGCGGTGATGAACGTCGCGATCACCCAGCTGGTCGAAGACTTCGACACCACGGTGACCACGATCCAGGCCGTGATCGCCCTCTACGCCCTGGTCATGGCCGGGCTGATGCTGACCGGCGGCAAGCTCGGCGACATCTTCGGCCGCCGCCGCGTCTTCGCCGTCGGCCTCGTCATCTACGGGATCGGCTCGGGCCTGACCGCCGCCTCCTGGAACGTCCCCTCGCTGATGTTCGGTTGGTCGATCCTCGAGGGGATCGGCGCCGCGCTGGTCCTGCCGGCGATGGTCGCCCTCGTCGCCGGCACCTACCGCGGCAGCGAGCGGGCCGTCGCCTACGGCGTTCTCGGCGGCGTCGCCGGGGCCGGCATCGCCGTCGGCCCGATCCTCGGCGGCTGGGCGACCACCGAGTTCACCTGGCGCATCGTCTTCGTCGGCGAGGTCCTCGTCGCGATCGGGATCCTGCTCGGCACGCGGACGCTCCGCGAGCCCGAGCGCGCACCGGGCCGGCCGACCCTCGACTGGGTCGGGAGCGTCCTCTCGGCAGCCGGCCTCGCGGTTCTCGTCTTCGGCGTCCTGCAGGCGAGCAACTGGGGCTGGCTGGCGCCGCGCAGCTCGCCGATCACCCCGTTCGGCTTCTCGCTGACCCCGTTCGTGATCGCCGCCGGCGGGGTCCTGCTTGCCCTCTTCGTCGGCTGGGAGCGACGGCGCGAGGAGCGGGGAGAGGAACCGCTGGTGCGCCTCGACCTGCTGAAGATCCCGTCGCTGCGCGGCGGCGTGGCGATGTTCCTCGCCCAGAACCTGGTCCTGATGGGGATCTTCTTCACGATCCCGCTCTTCCTGCAGATCGTCCAGGGCCTGGATGCGCTAGAAACCGGCATCCGCATGCTCCCCGCCTCGGTCGGCCTCTTCGTCAGCGCGATCGTCGGCTCGGCGCTGGCCTCGCGCTTCGCGCCGAAGCCGCTGGTCCGCACCGGCCTCGCCCTCGTCTTCGTCTCGACCCTGCTGCTGCTGGGCACGGTCGAGCCCGAACTCGACAACGCCTCCTTCCTCTTCGCGATGGGCGTGCTGGGCGTCGGCATGGGCCTGGTCGTCTCCCAGCTCGGCAATGTCGTCCAGTCGGCGATCGGCGACGAGCAGCGCAGCGAAGCCGGCGGCCTGCAGAACACCGCCCAGCAGCTCGGCTCCTCGCTCGGCACGGCGCTGCTCGGGGCGATCGTGATCACCGGCCTGATCGCCGCCTTCACCGGCAACATCGCCGACGACCCGCAGATCTCCGACCGGGTCGAGCAGCAGGTCGAGGTCCAGCTCAGCGCCGGCGGCAGCTTCGTCGCCTCCGACGCAGTCCGCGAAGCGGCCGAGGCCGAGCGCCTCACGCCACGGACCACCGACGCCCTGGTCTCTCACTACGAGGACGCGCAGCTCGAGGCGCTGAAGCTCGCCTTCCTCGTCGCCGCCCTGCTCGTTCTCGCTTCCTTCTGGTCGACGCGGCGGCTGCCGGCCGAACGCCTTACCGCTTGAGGGTCGGGCTCAGCCTTTGAGCCGAACGTGCCAGTGGACGGTCGCGGTCGCGACCAGCTGACCGTCCTTGTCGCTCAGCTCGACCTCGCAGGGGAACTCGACCTTGCCCTCGGCGTCGAGGGTGGCCAGCGCCGCGGCGGCGTCCATCCCGAGCGTGCCCTTCGCCGTGATCGCCCCGTGGGCGATCTTCAGGTAGTCGATCTCGGCCGACCTGGCGAGCGGCGTCACGTCGCCCATGCGGACCGCGAAGGCGCCGACGAAGGCCGCGCCCGAGGCGGTCTCGGCGGCGGTGAAGAGCGCACCCGCGTGCTGGGAGCCGACGTGGTTCTCGAGCTCGGGCCGGCGCGGCAGGACCACGGTCGCCTCGCCCGGACCGACCTCGGTGATCTCGATGCCGAGGAAGCCGGCGAAGGGCACCGCGATCGACATCCCTTTGGCGATCGCGTCGAAGTCGACGTTGGGCATTCCGGGAACTCCTGGCATGCGCGCAGCCTACATTCATCGAGACCGCGTCAGCCGTCGCATATCGACGCCTCTCGCGGTCTCGGCGGCCTAGCGACCCTCGAAGCTGGCGTGGCCGGGGCCGCCGTGCTCGAGGAAGGTGCGGACGGCGTTCTGCAGATCCTCGCTGGCGAACAGCTCGGCGGCTTCGGTCCGCACCGCCTCGTCAGCGGCCGGAATCCCGCCTTCGCGGAAGCGGCGGAGGATGTGCTTGGTCATCGCGTACGCCTTGGTCGGTCCCTCGGCCAGCTCCTCGGCGAGCTTGCGCGACGCCGCCTCGAAATCGTGGTCCTCGAAGAGCAGGTTGACGACGCCCCAGCGCTCCATCTCCTCGGCGGAGAAGACCCCGCCGGACATAACGAAGTGCCGCGCGCGCCCGCTCCCTGCCCGCTCGGCCAGCCGCTGGGTGCCCCCCATCGACGGCGTCAGCCCGACGACTTTCTCGACCAGGCCGAACTTCGCCTTCGGCGAGGCGACGATCAGGTCGCAGGCGAGCGCCAGCTCGAAGGCCGCGGTCAGGGTCAGCGCGTGGGCGGCGAAGACGACCGGTGCCGGCAGCGTTTCCACCTTGTCGATCATCTCCAGCAGCTCGGTCCAGAGCGCGCTCCCCTGCTCCGGCGTCAGCCCGGCGAAGACGTGGACGTCGACCCCGCCGGAGACGGCGCGGCCCTCGGCGCGGATCAAGAGCGCTCGCGGCGGGTTGGCGTCGACATCGTCGACAGCCGAGCGCAGGTCGTCCATCATCCGCTGGTCGAAGAGGTTCAGCGGCGGGCTGTCGAGGGTGATCGTGGCGAGGCCGTCCTCGCGCTCCAACCTGGCTGCCGGGCTCTCGCTCATAGCTCCGGCACCCTATGGACCTCAAACAGGTTCGTGCCGAGTTCCTGCCCGTCGAGCCCAGCGGTGATCGCGACAAGCTCGCCGGGGGCGGCGATGCCGTGCTTGGCGGCGAGCCCGGCGCAGTGGCCGAGCAGGCCGCGCAGCTCGGTCCCGAAGTCGCTCTGCACGGCGGTGACGCCGAACAGCAGGCTGAGGCGGCGCACGGTCTCTATATAAGGGGAGACCGCGAGGACGGGGACGTCCGGCCGGTGGGCGGAGACGAGGCGGGCGGTGCGGCCACTGTTGGTCGGCACCACCAGCGCCTTCAGACCGAGGCGGTAGACGGCGCCGACGGCGCTCTGGGCGACCGAGTCGGCGACGTCCTGGGTCGCCTGGTCGGTGCGGGTGAAGAGCCACTCGCCGTAGGGAAGATCGGGCTCGGTCGCGCGCGCGATCCGGTCCATCGTTTCCACCGCCTCGACCGGGTTCTGGCCGACGGCGGTCTCCTCGGAGAGCATCACCGCGTCGGTGCCGTCGTAGATCGCATTGGCGACGTCGGTCACCTCGGCCCGGGTCGGGCGCCGCGCGTGCACCATCGAGGCCAGCATCTGGGTAGCCGTGATCGCCGGTTTCGAGCGCTGGCCGGCGAGGCGGATCAGCCGCTTCTGCTCGACCGGCATCTGCTCCAGCGGGATTTCGATCCCGAGGTCGCCGCGGGCGACCATGATCCCGCCGTTGGCGACGCGGACTATCTCCTCGGCGTGCTCGGCCGCCTCCTGCTTCTCGATCTTGGCGACCAGGGGGATGCGGGAGTCGAGCTCCTTCAGCCGCGCCGCGACCGGCTCCAGGTCGGCGGCGCTGGAGACGAAGGAGACGGCGAGGAGGTCGACTCCTTCCTTGACGCCGAACTCGACCCAGTCGAGGTCGGTGCCGGTGGTCGCCGGCAGGTCGGCGCCGCCGGGAATGTTCATCCCCTTGTGGGAGGAGAGCGTGCCGCCGACCTCGACCTCGGCGCCGACCCCGGCGTCCTCGGCGTCGGAGACCCGCAGCCGGATCGCCCCGTCGGCGAGGTAGACGAGCTGGTCCTCGCGCAGGTCCGAGACACCGGCCCACTGCACCGGGATCGTGTTGCTGTCGCCCTCGACATCTTCGGGGGTGAGGGTCACGTGCATCCCCGTCTCGAGCTCGGCGACGTCGCCGCGCAGCGAGCCGATCCGCAGCTTCGGCCCCGGCAGGTCGCCGAGGATCGCCACCTCGCGCCCGACCCGCTCGGCTGCGGCGCGGATGTCGGCGATCGTCTGCGCCTGCCGCTCGGGGCCGGCGTGGGAGAAGTTGAGGCGGAAGACATCGGCCCCGGCCGCGACCAGCTGCTCGAGCACGCCCGGCTCCCAGCTCGCCGGCCCGACCGTGGCGATGATCTTGGTCCGGCGCCCGAGGTGCGCGCCGGAAGCGGATAAGGGATGCGGGCTCATGCCTGGTGAGAGTAGAGGGAGAAGTCGGAAACTTTCTGCGTTCCTAATTGACACTCATTCATTACTCAAGGTAGGCTTGGGCTATGGCAAAAAGGGAGCAGACTCGGTTTTGCCACTACGAGGACGAACGCTTCCCGGCGGAAGAGTTTGTGCACACCGAGCAATACGGCTGGGTCCACAATCGTGACCCGCGACACAGCTTGCTTGGTGCGCAGGTAGACGACAAGCCGCCGGACAAGCCGAAAGAAAAAATTGAAACGATCCCGGGCCCGATGAAGCGAGCCTGAGCATGACTGACCCCCCCGCTTGGCCTCCGGCGGGAGACGTCCCGGAAGGCGACAAACTCCTCTACCAGGCGAAACTCGATTTCGAGCGGGAAGTCGCCAAGGCGGCAGCCGACGGCGAGATCGCCGCCGAGCGGGCGGAGCAAGAATCTGACGCTACCCGCATCGCCGCCAGGGAGACGGCCGTCTACAGCTCCATCGCAAGCTTCCACAATGGCCTGATCGAAGTTTCGAAAGCGGCGATCGACCGCGGCAGGGCGGGTGCCGACACCGTCCAGAAAGCGGCAGGTGCCATCGCAGGGACCTACACCGCGGTCCTGGCGGCGGCGTTCTCCGTCACCGACAATCCCCTTCCCTCGCGAGCGCTCGTTCCGACGATCCTCCTTGGCTGGGCGATCGTCTGGTCCACCGTCTACCTCGCTTATCTCTCGAACTCCGACGGAGTCGAAGCACCAGCTCCGACCACGAGCTTCGAGGAAGGTGCGATGCGTCGCTCGATCGCCTTCATCCTTTGGACCCGCAACGGGACGATGAACCGAAAGTTCGCGCTCCGAACTGCGGTCATCGCCCTCGCCTTCGGACTTGCGCTGCTGCCGGCGCCATTCGTCGGATACGGAGATGAGAGCGCCGGGGCCGTCGCCGCCAAGCCCGCGTTCCCGGAAGCTCCTGCCGGCGACCGTGAAGTCGAAAAGGTCCGCTACGAAGCAGAAGTGAAAGAAGTTGCCGAACTCCGCAAGAACGACAACCAGGCCAACGACGGAGACGACACCGGGTGGTGGGTACTGGGCGGCGTCGCCCTCCTCCTCTCCCTAGTCGTGCCCCCCGTCATCTCCCGCTTTGACGACGAGAACTGAAGCCCGTCCGGAAGCAACCTCGGGATGACCGTAAGAGGCAGCCTCCGATGATCGAGCCGGGGTCTGTTCTGGTCAAAGCCGGGATTTCCGCCAGCGGTCCGCTGATCGGGCTCGTCATGCGGCAATTGGAGGACGGAGAGCGGGAGCAGATTGGCCGGGGCCTCAAATCTGGGCTGACACGCCTCGGCAGGAAAACGAAAGGCGTTTGGCCAAAGACGGGAAAGCGCAAGGGGGAGGCTGCCCGGGAGCAGAGAAGCCGCCGCGCCATCGCCCAGGGAGCCGCTGAATGGAGCGGTTTCCTCGCCACCCAGGTCGTGAGGCTCTGGAGGGAGAAACCCAAGCTCGCCAGAGTCGTCGCTCAGCTCAACGCGGAGAGCGGGATGGGACCTCAGCAGGCGCTGCTCCTGGCAAGCAGGGAGATCTCCCGCAACCTTCGGTGGATTGCCTTCTCGGCCACCGCCCTGGCCTTGCTGGGCGGCGGCATCACTCTGCTCGTGCTTTTCCTGGATAAAGGCTGAGCGATCTAGCGGAGAGGGAGGGATTCGAACCCTCGAGAGAGCTTGCGCCCCCTACTCGCTTAGCAGGCGAGTGCCTTCAGCCACTCGGCCACCTCTCCAAGTGCGCGCGCGGCGCTGCGGACGATTGTAAGTATTGACGGGGAATCGCGGGGATAGGCTGGCCGACGTGTCCGCTCCTCCTCCCCAGACCCACGAGCGCTACGAGCGGGTCTTCGCCGACGTCGAGGCGCCGTTTGCCTTCGTCGACTTGGAGGCGATGTGGGCGAACGCGGAGGCGATGCTGGAGCGGTCGGCGGGCAAGAGCGTTCGGGTGGCGTCGAAGTCGGTCCGCTGCAGGGCTCTGCTGGAGGCGATCCTCGATCGCGACGAGCGCTTCCAGGGGCTGATGACCTACACCCTGCCGGAGACGCTTTGGCTCGCCGAGAAGGGGTTCGAGGATCTGCTGCTCGCCTACCCGACCGCCGACGCAGGGGCCCTGGAGGAGCTGGCGCTGCGCTCGGCGGCCAACCCGGCGGGCGCGCCGATCGTGATGGTCGACTGCATCCGCCACCTGGAGATGATCGAGTCGGTGCTCGGCAAGGGAGCGCCGCCGCTGCGCGTCTGCATCGACGTCGACGCCAGCTGGTGGTGGCTCGGGGGCCGGGTCAAGATCGGCCCCAAGCGCTCGCCGATCCACGCGGTCGAGCAGGCGGTGGCGCTGGCGCGGGAGATCGAGAAGCGGCCGCAGATCGAACTCGACGCGCTGATGGCCTACGAGGGGCAGATCTCCGGCGTCGGCGACCTGCCGCCGGGCCAGCGCCTGCGCGGCGCCGCGATCCGCTTCATGCAGAAGCGCTCGGCCTCGGAAATCGCCGAGCGCCGGGGGGCGATCGTCGCCGCGCTGGGCGAGTTCGTCGAGCTGGAGATCGTCAACGGCGGCGGCACCGGCAGCCTCGAATTCACCGCGGCCGAGCCGGCGGTGACCGAGGTCACCGCCGGCTCGGGTTTCTACGCCCCGGTGCTCTTCGACCACTACAGCCGCTTCAGCCTCACCCCGGCGGCGGCCTTCGCCCTGCCGGTCACCCGCAAGCCCTCGGAGTGGGTGGCGACGGCGCTCGGCGGCGGCTACCTCGCCTCCGGCCCCGGCAACGCCGGGCGCCTACCCGCCCCCTGGCTGCCCGAGGGGCTGCGGTTCGACGAGGAGGAGGGCGCCGGCGAGGTGCAGACGCCACTCGTCGGCCGCCCGGCCGCGGACCTCGACGTCGGCGACCGCGTCTACCTCCGCCACGCCAAAGCCGGCGAGCTCTGCGAGCGCTTCGACACCCTCTACCTGGTCGAAGGCGACGCGATCGTCGACGAGGTCCCGACCTACCGCGGCGAGGGCAAGAACTTCCTCTAAGGGCCCAGGACGCGGTCGGTGTAGGCGTTGGCGAAGACACGGCCCGGGTCGAGGAGGTCGCGGGCCTGCTGGAACTCGTCCCAGGCCGGGTAGCGCGGCGCCAGGGTCGCGGCGGTCTGGAAGTGGCGCTTGCCCCAGTGGGGGCGGCCTCCGTAGGAGTCCATGATCGCCTCGACCGCCTCGAAGTAGGGGCGCCACTCCATCCCCCGGTACTGGTGGACGGCGATATAGGCGGTCTCGCGTTCGTGCGAGGGGCTGAGGCAGGCGTCGTCGCCGGCGGCGACGCGCATCTCGATCGGGAAGAAGACCGGGTACTGGTTCGAGCGCACCCACTCGATCACCCGCCGCGCCGCCTCCGGCCCGGCCTCACGCGGCACCCCGTACTCCATCTCCGTGAACCGCACCCGGCGCTCGTTGACGAAGACGCGGTCGCTGCGGTCGCTGGTGCGGCCGCCGCTGGCGAGCCGGCCGGCGAGGCGGGCGAGGGCGGGGATCGTCCGCGGCATCGCCCTGCCGGTCCCGGCCAGCAGGCCCAGCGCCCAGTTCTCGAGCACGACGTCGTTGAGGTAGGCGGCGCCGCGGCCGCGCGGCTTCGCCGGCCCGTCGACGCGGTTGCGCTCGAGGATCAGGGCCGAGTCGGCGTAGGGAAAGGTGAAGAGCTCGAAGTGCTCGTGCGCGTCGGCCCGCTCGGCAAAGGAATCGAGAACCTCCTCGCGCGGGTGGGGCGAGTCGACCCGCAGCAGGTCGAAGGCCGGGACGCAGCGCAGGGTGACGGCGGCGATCGCGCCGAGCGCCCCGACCCCCACCCGCGCCGCACGCAGCAGCTCCGGATTGGTGCCGGCGCTGAGGTGGCGGACGCTGCCGTCGGCGAGGACCAGCTCCAACCCCTCGACCTGGGCGGAGATGTTGCGCAGCCGGGCACCGGTGCCGTGGGTACCGGTGGAAATCGCGCCGGAGATCGTCTGGCTGTCGATGTCGCCGAGGTTCTCCATCGCCAGCCCGAGCGCCGCCAGCTCCTCGTTGAGGTCGGCGAGCAGGGTGCCGCCTGCGACCTTGACCAGGCCCGAGCCGGGGTCGGCGTCGAGCACGCCGCTGAGCGCCGCGAGGTCGAGCATCAGCCCCTCCGTCATCGCCGCTTCGGTGAAGGAGTGCCCGGAGCCGGCGACCTTGACCTTCTGCCCGGTCTCCGCGGCAGCGGCGACCGCCTCCGCCAGCTCGTCCCGGCTGCGGGGACGGATCAGCTTCGCGGGCCGGCAGCGCTGGTCGCCTGCCCAGTTGACCCACTCGCCGCTCGCCGCCCGGCGCCTCCGTGCCATCGGTCGAGCCTAGCCGGCCGCGGGATGCGGCTCGCCCCCGGACTGCATCGTCCGGAAGGCGTAGACGACGGTGAGGCTCAACAGGACCGTGATGGCGATGCTGGGTACGGCGTTGCCGGTGAGGCTGGCGACGACGCCTCCGCCGATGCCCCCAACCACCTGCCCGGAGGCCCAGGCCATGTTGGAGACCCCAGCCGCGAAGCCCTGGTGCAGGGTGCTCGCCTCGGCGACGTCGGAAATCAAGGTCAAGGCCGGGGCGAAACAGAGCCCTGCACCGAGAGAGGTGACGATCAAGCCGGCGAGAACGGCGCCAAGGGTTGCCGCCAGCGCGATCGCGACCATCGCCACAGCGCAGACCGACAGCCCGGCCACATAAGGCAGGCGCCGTCCGACCCGATCGGAGACACGCCCGGCCAGCGGGGCCAAGGTCGCCTCGAGCGCTGCGCCGACGATGAACCCGCCGGCGATCAACCCGTGGCTGCCGCCGAGCTCGTCGATCCGCAGCGGCACCAGCACCTCGATCGCCCCGAACATCACCGAAGGAACCGCGACGAAGGCGGCTGCTTGGAGAATCGGGGGGCTGACCAGGGTCTCCATCACTTCGCCCAGGCTCTGGGTCTCGGGCGCTCGCGACTCCGGCAGCCGCGAGGCGACGATCGAGAGGAGGATCGTTATCACCAGGACGGAGCTGAAGACCGGCTCGGTTCCGATTGCGCCGGCGACCGCACCCAGAGCGGGGCCGAGCAGCGCCCCGGCGATCGCGGTGCCCAGGGCCGCGCCGATGACCGAGCCCCGGTTCTCCTCAGACGCGGCGGTGATCAGCCAGGTCAGGGCGCCCGACCAGATCAGAGCGCCCGCGATCCCCTGGACGAATCTGGTGCCGTCGAGCAGCGAGATGTCCTTCGCGAAGCCGAAGACGAAGCTGGCGCAGCCAAGCAGCAGAAGCCCGGCAATCGCCGTCCTCTTCGGCCCCACCCGACTGGCGACGAAACCCGCTGGCAGCGCACCCAGCAGCGTCCCCGCGGCGTAGGCGGCAGAGAGGATTCCGGCCTCCGCCTTGCTGAGGCCGAGCTCGTCCACATACTCGGGCAGCAGGGGCGCGATCGCCGCAAAGAAAGCGACATCGAAGAAGATCATCGCCGAGGCAAGAAGGAGCAATCTGCGCACCCCTGCATACAATCAGTGGGAGCCGCCTGAGCGCTCTGGAGGGGTGGCAGAGCGGTTGAATGCGGCGGCCTTGAAAGCCGTTAGGCCGCGTAAGCGGTCTCGTGGGTTCGAATCCCACCCCCTCCGTTCCAGGACGCACCGCAGCAGGAAAGCGGCCCGCGCGGACGAACGAGCAAGCCATGGAGAACGGCGGCAGGCGCGCCGAGCGCCGCGACGTCTGGCTGGAGCGCGCCGAGAGGGTGAGGGACGCGTTCGGCCTCGTCCTCCTCCTGGTCCTACTCACCTACGTGCTCGCCTCGCTGATGAGCAACCGCGATTGGTCGGCGGTCGTCCTCATCCTGGCGACCAGCACCACCTCGGTCGTCGCCCTGGTCAGCTCGCACGTTCGGCCGCAGGTAATCCGCGCTTCCCTCTGGCTCTCGGCGTTGACCGTGGTCCTGGCCGCGATCGCCGCCGCCTCCGACGAGCAGACGCTCCTCAATCTCGCCTCGCTGATCCAGATCTGCCTCCTGGCGGTGGCGATGACGGCCGTGCTCTGGCGAGTGGTGTCGAGCGCCGAAGTCGGCTCGCGGACGATCCTCGGCGCGATCAGCGTCTACACCGTCCTCGGGATCCTCTTCACCTTTGCCTACGGCACGATCGACCGGATCCAGGGCGGCCCCTTCTTCGAAGGGATCGCCCGCCCCGAGGGCGGTGACTTCCTCTTTTTCAGCTACACGACGCTGACCACGACCGGGTACGGCAACCTCGTCCCCGGCGGGCAGCCGGGGCGGATGATCTCCGGCCTGGAGATGATGCTCGGCCAGATCTTCCTCGTCACCCTGGTCGCCGGGCTGGTCAGCCTCTGGCGCCCGGGCGATGCGCTGCGCCGCCGCCGCGAGCGCCGCGAGGCGCCCGGCGAGACCGGTTAGGCCTCGTCCAGCTCGACCCGTTCGATCGTCTGCGCCTCGAGCGGCTTGTCCCCCGCGCCGGTCGGCACCGACTCGATCGCGTCGACGACGTCCATCCCGTCGATCACCTCGCCGAAGACGGTGTGCTTGCCGTCGAGCCAGGGAGCGGCGCCGGTGGTGACGATGAAGAACTGGGACCCGTTGGTGTTGGGACCGGCATTGGCCATCGCCAGCGCGCCGCGCACGATTTTGTGGTCGTTGATCTCGTCCTCGAACTGGTACCCCGGTCCACCCGTGCCGGTGCCTTCGGGACAGCCGCCCTGGATCATGAAGTCGGGGATCACCCGGTGGAAGACGAGCTGGTCGTAGAACCCGTCGGCGGAGAGCTTGCGGAAGTTCTCGACGGTTTTCGGCGCGTCCTCGTCATGAAGCTCGAGCACGATCGCCCCGGCGCTGGTGTGGAGGGTTGCTTGCGACATGGTCGGAACCCTAGCTCAGCCTCATCTGCCTCAGCCTTGCACGCGGACGGTGACCGGAGGCGAGGACCCAGGCGCGTAGGGCCAGCGCTCCTCCGCCAGGGCGGTGGCACGGAGGCGGATCACGGCCCGCCGGCTCACGTAGCGGAAGCGGTAGTGGGCGCGGAAGCGGCCGTGATGGTCGCTGCGGGTGACGAGCACCGGCCGCCAGCGGTGGGTCGCCTCCTCCAGGTACTGGATCGCCACCAGCTTGCCGCGGCGGGGAATCGGGGCACCCCGGCTCTTGATCTTGCCGCCGAAGCTCACCACCTGGTCGGCGTCCAGCTCCCGTGGCGCCGCCCGCAGCGATACCCCACTGCGCACCCGCAGCTCCAGCGGCCGGCGGCTCGATTCCTCGAATCCGCCGTCGCCCGGGAAGACGACGTTCACCTGACGGGACGGCCCCGCCGGCAGCCGCAGCTCGAACCCGCCCTCCTCGCCGGTCGTCGCGGTGGCGACACCAACCGGGACGAGAGCGCCGCGCGAGGGGCGCGAGACGACCCTGACCTCGCGGCGGCCGAGGCCGGCGCCGTCGGCGGCACGCGTGAGCCGGCCACTGAGCAACGCCGGGGAGCCGAAGGGGACCGTGAGCGAATCGCCGCGCCCGTGGCCGCCGCGGAGCCGGGCGAAGAGCCGCGACTTGGCCCGCGGGACGTGTGGGGCCGGCACCCGGCGGACCGCCATCTGGGTGCCGTCGGCGCGCAGGCTCGTCGAGGCGGTGTTGCCGGCGGCGTCGCTGGCGTCGGCGCGGAAAACGAAGGTGCCAAACCCGAGGTCGGGCATCGGCGCGGCCAGGGTCGCGGCCCCGGACGGGCCGGCTGGAGCCACCTTGGTCGGCAGCTCGATCCAGCTCGGCGAGTCGACCCGGCGATAGAGGATCTGGCCCGAGCCCGGGCCCGAGTGCGCGTCGGAGACCTCCGCCCGCACCTGACCCTGCGGCTCCCCGTCGGCGAAGGCGACCCCCGGCTTCAGGTCGTCGAAGCGCAGCGGCACCGTCACCGCCGTGCTCGCCGCCTCGTTCCCGGCCTCGTCGCGCAGCCACAGCTGCAGCGAGTAGCTGCCGGCGGCGGGCACGCTGACGTCGGCGAGGGCGCGACGGTCCCGCCCGGCGGCGAACCTGACGCCGCTGTCGTAGCCGTTGCCGCCGACCAGCCGCCAGGGGGCGCCGGCGATCGGGCTCGCCACTCCCTGGCCCGGGTTCTCCCAGGCGAGGTCGAAGTCGTTCACCCGGCGCCAGCCCTCGCTGCCGGCGACCGCCACCGACTTCGGGTGCGCGGGCGGGTTGTTGTCGATCGACACGGTTCGCGGCGGGGCGCAGGCGGAGTTGGAGGCGAAGTCGGTGGTGCAGTGGACGAGCGTGTGGGGGCCGTCGCTGAAACTCGTCGTGGCTACGGAGTGAGTGTCGGAGACATTCGTCAGGCAGGGCTGCATCCGCGTGCCCCGCCACTCGCCCGAGATCGAGGCCTTCGCACACGGGTATTCCGAGAGGCCGACGCGGGCGCTGTCGAGGCGGGTTTCCCCGAAGCGGACGCCGGCGCCGGCGTCATAGCCCGCGACTGCGACCGACTGGGTGCCCCGGCGCCAGCCGCCGCCGACGAGGTCGCCGCCGGTTACCCAGGCACCCGGCGGGGTCGGGTCTTCGACCGTGATCGTCAGCGCCCTCAGGGCCGACCAGGATCCCTGGTCGAGCGAGCACCACTTCGACTCGGCCCGGGCGCAGAGGAGCCGGTCTTCGAAGGCTGCGGCCCAGACCGGAAAGCCGCGGGTGAACTCGCGCAGGGCGGTATCGGTGGTGGAGGCCCCGAGGAACGGTTCGAAGCCCCCGCCCCAGTTGACCGCGCCGAGGCGCTGCTCGATCCCGTCATGGAGGGCATGCCACCAGGTCCCCCGCACGGCGGTGATCCCGGTGCCCGGCGGCGGCGTCCAGCGCCAGCTCGCGAAGCGGGTTCCGGTGACGCTCACCTGGCCGTCGCGGGTGAGGCTCTTGACGTGGACGCCGGCGAAGGGATCGCCGCCGGAGGGAACGCAGTAGGCGTCGGAGCGGAACTTGGCGCCGCCGGTCGTATCCGCCCAGCTCGCGTCGGCGCCGGCGAACCAGCCGCACTGGGCGACGGAGTAGCGGCCGGCCTCGGCCTTCGCCGCCGTCAGCAGCAGCACGCTCAGCGCCAGCAACAGTCCCAGCGCGACAGTTCGTCCCACGGCAAGCCTCGTCTCAGACATCGGTCCTCCTCCACTCGGGTGCGTACCGAGGGCCAAGGCACCGGCGTGACCGAACTCTCCCCCCCGCGGGGCTCCCGGGCTACGGGCTTTGCGAGAATCGGGTCAATGCCCCTTCCCAACAAAGATCAGATCACCGAGAAGCTGCGTGCCGTCATCGACCCCGAGCTGCGGCGCTCGATCGTCGAGCTGGGCATGGTCCGCTCGATCGAGGTCAAGGAGGACGGCCGCGTCGAGGTCGTGGTCTCGCTGACCACCGCCGGCTGCCCGATCCGCTCCCACTTCGAACAGGCCGTCGCCCAGAACGTCTCCCAGCTGGAAGGCGTGACCGCGGTCGCGGTCGGCTTCGACGTCCTCTCCGACGAGGAGAAAGGCAACCTCCAGCAGACGCTCGGCCGCACCAAGCTGCCGCAGGGCGCCCTGGCGAAGGTGAAGAATGTGATCTGCGTCTCCTCCGGCAAGGGCGGCGTCGGCAAGTCGACGATGACCGCCAACCTGGCCGCGGCGTTGACCGCCGAAGGCCACCCGGCCGGAGCGCTCGACTGCGACGTCTACGGCTACTCGATCCCGCGCATGCTCGGGGTCAACCACAAACCGGAAGTCAACGGCGAGCGGAAGATCCTGCCGCTGGACTCGCCCAGCGGGGTGAAGGTGATGTCGATCGGCTTCTTCGTCGAGGACAACTCCGCCGTCGTCTGGCGCGGGCCGATGCTGCACAAGGCGATCCAGCAGTTCCTCGAGGACGTCGCCTGGGATGAGCTCGAGTACCTGCTGCTCGACCTGCCGCCGGGGACCGGCGACGTCTCGATGACCCTCGCCCAGCTGCTGCCGCAGGCCAAGTTCCTCGTCGTCACGACGCCGCAACCGGCGGCGCAGTCGGTCGCCCAGCGCGGCGCCGAGATGGCGAAGAAGTTCGACCTGGAGATCCTCGGCGTGATCGAGAACATGTCCGGCTTCACGACCCCCGACGGCGAGCGCTTCACGATCTTCGGCGAGGGCGGCGGCCAGCTGCTCTCCGACGAGCTCGACGTGCCGCTGCTCGGCAAGGTGCCGCTCTCCGAGCCGCTGCGCGAGCACGCCGACAACGGTTCGCCGCTGGTGATCGACGAGCCCGACGCCCCCGCCTCGCAGGCGATCCGCCAGGCCGCGCGCGGCATCGTCGCCATGACCCCGCAGGAGCTGCCGGTGCTGCAGTCGACGCCCAGCCCCGCCGAAGCGCCGCCCGTGGGCGGTACGCCGCTGCCGGTCGTCCAGTAGTTCTGCGTGATCAAGCGCACACTCGCGACCGAAACTTCCGCCAGACTCCAACGTTAAGGTCTGCACACAAACGCCTAACCCTTGGCTTAGACGCCTAGGGGCGGGGGACCCAAGTGTCCGGGGCTAATCCACCGATCAGGTGGAGGCGCAGGCTCCTTCAGCGCCAGCCCGTCAGCTAACCCCGCCGGCCGACGAAGGAGGAGTTGAATGACGAACGCCCCTGGGGCGGCCGGGAAAACGCCCGCCCTTTGCATCTCCATAGCTGTTCTGGCCATGGTTGCGATTGCGACCGTCCTCGCGGCTCCGGCCGAGGCGGAAACCCCGGGTGGGGTCTCCTCAGCACCCCCGGAAGTCGCCGAACCGACCGCGCCTCCCGGCAAGGCGATCATCGTCGGTGGCCGGGCAATCCCGCCCGCCGACGCACCCCCCGCCGTAAAAAAGGTGATCGCGGCGGCAAATAAGATCCGCACCAAGCCCTATATCTACGGCGGCGGCCACGGTCGCTGGTGGGACTCTGGCTACGACTGCTCGGGCGCCGTCAGCTTCGCCCTCCACGGCGGCAGCCTGATCGACACCCCGATGCCCTCCGGCTCCCTGGCCGGCTGGGGCAGCACCGGCAAAGGCCGCTGGATCACGGTCTACGCCAACGGCGGCCACGCCTACGCCGTAATAGCCGGCCTCCGCTGGGACACCGCCGGCAACACCAGAGGCACCGGCCCCCGCTGGCACAAATCCCTGAGAGCCGCAGCCAGTGGACCTTTCATAGCCCGCCACCCTGACGGGTACTAACAGCTGAGGAAAAGCGCTGGTCGGGAGGGGCGGGTACTCCCTCCCCAGACACTCAACATCGAGCCACAGGCGAGATGTGTCTGGGGAGGGGGTACCCGCCCCTCCCCTACCAACTAAGCAGCCTGGCTTTTGAAGTAGTTCGCGTTGATCTCAGCGTATTTGGCCCACTCGGCCGGCAGCTGATCCTCGGCAAAGCAAGCATCCACCGGACAAGCCTCGACGCAGGCGTCGCAGTCGATGCACTCGTCCGGATCGATGTAGAGCTGCTCGACATTGTCGTAATCGGCCTCGTCAGGCGTCGGATGGATGCAGTCGACGGGGCAAACCTCGACGCACGAGTTGTCCTTCTGGCCTATGCACGGCTCGGCGATTACGTAGGTCATTCGGGCAGTTCTCCTAGCTCGTATTTCCGGGTGGCTGCCGGGGGGCCCGGCCAAGCGCGAACGCACATTTTAGGGATGATGCGGACATGCTGCTGCTGACGGGGGCCACTGGAAGCATCGGGTCGCGCCTGCTGCCGCTGCTGCTCGAAGGTGGCGAAGAGGTGCGCTGCCTGGTGCGTGAGCCGCGGCGGCTGGGCGCGCGGCGGGTCGACGTGCAGATTGCGCTCGGCGATCTCGGCGAGATGTCGGACCCTTATTTGGTGCGCCAGGCGCTGCGCGGGGTCGACCGGGTGGTCCACCTGGCGGCCTCGATCCGCGACCAGCCGCCGAAGCGGATCGAGGAGCTGAACGGGCTGGCGACGGTGCGGTTGCTGCGGGCGGCCGAGCGCAGCGGCGTCGAGAGCTTTCACTTCTTCAGCGCGCTCGACGCGCAGGCGGCGCAGCGGACGCGCTTCTTCCGCGCCAAGTGGCTGGCCGAGGAGGCGGTGCTGTCCTCCTCGCTGCGGACGACTGTCTTCGCGCCCTCGATCGTCTACGACCACAGCGATCCCTGGATCACCCTGCTGCGCCGCTTCTCCTTCCTGCCGGTGCTGCCGGTCTCGGGCGAGGGGCAGGCGCGGTTCCAGCCGATCTGGGCGGAGGACGTGGCGCGCTGCGTGGTCGCCGCGCTGGAGCGGGAGCGGGGCACCGACGCGCGCACCCGGCGCTTCGAGCTGGCCGGGCCGGAGACGCTCAGCTACGACCAGATGTCCGACCTGGTCAGCCGCATCGCCGGCCGGCCGCGGCCGCTGGTCCATCTGCCGCTGCCGTTCGTGCGGGCGGGGCTGATCGCGCTCCGCAACCTCTTCGGGGAGGCCGTGTTCGCTACCTGGGAGGAGGCCGAGCTGATGGAGGTCTCGATGACCAGCGAGCGGGGGCCTGCCGACGCGCAGGCACTCGGCGTCGAACCGCGAAGGATGAGCGATGTGCTGGAGAGCGCTTAGGAGGTTGCGGCGAGCAGGGGGATTACTGGCCCTCGTCGCGGCGCTGGCTGCGCTTCTCGCCCCCGCACCGGCCGCGGCGGTCTCGCTGGTGCCGCCGAAGCCGAATGTCTTCCTCGGCGTCAGCGACCGCGGCACCACGACCGAGTTCAACGAATTCGCCGAACTGACCGGCAAGCACCCGGCGCTGCTGCAGACCTTTCATCCCTGGGGCAACAGCCTCAACGAGGCCTACGAACGCTGGCGGGAAACGGCGACGCGGCCGATCCTCCACATCTCCACGGCAGACGACCAGACGCTGGCCGAGCTGATCACCCCGCAGCAGATCGCCCTCGGCTACGGCGACGACTACCTCCTGCAGCTGAACGACTTCTTCGCCAGCAAGGGGCTGCCGGCCTACATCCGGCCGCTCGGCGAGCCGAACCGGTGCCTCAACGCCTGGACGGCGGTCGATTGCGAAGGAAATCAGAGGGGCGGCGAACACACGACCGGCTGGTACAAGCAGGCCTTCCGCCGCATCTCGGCGATCGTCCGCGGCGGCCAGAGCCTCGAAGGCGTCAACGCGACGCTGGCGGAAATCGCGCTGCCCCCCGTCACCCGGACCAAGGGCCCACCGCCGGTCGCACTGCCGGCGGCGCCGGTGAGCATCGTCTGGAGCCCCCTGCCGGGCGGCTCGCCCCCGGTCAAAGGCAACTTCCCCGGCAACTACTGGCCGGGACGGCGCTGGGTCGATTGGGTCGGCACCGACTTTTACTCGCAGTATCCCGTCTGGAAGGACCTCAACCGCTTCTACACCGGCAAGCAGTGGAGGGGGATGCCGGTGGCGATGACCGAGTGGGCCGTCTCCGGCGTGGACGACCCGCGCTGGGTCAAGCAGACGATCGCCTGGACCGTCAAGCACCCCCGGGTGCGGATGCTCGTCTACTACCAGGGCTTCGGCGCCGGCAACCCCTACGACCTCCGCCTCTTCCCGCGCACCACCAACACCCTGCGCAAGAAGATCCGCCGCCCCAACTTCCTCGAAACCGCGGACTACAACGCCGGCCTCTACCCCCCGCTCCCGCCCAAGCCGCGGAAAAAATAGACAGGCAAGTTCCGTGGTTCCTTTCGGACGCTATGGGTCCATAAGGAACCACGGAACGAAGAGAGGCCCGGTTTCCCGGGCCTCTCGAAACTGCTCACCCCTTTGGGGGTGGACTACATCATGCCGCCCATGTCGGGCATGGCGCCGCCGCCCCCGCCGTTCTCCTCCGGCGGTTCGGCGATGATCGCCTCGGTCACGAGGATGTTCTTCGCGATCGAGGCCGCGTTCTCCAGGGCGGAGCGGGTGACCTTGGTCGGGTCGATGACGCCGGCCTTGATCAGGTCGCCGTACTCGCCGTTAGCCGCGTTCAGGCCTTCGCCCTCCTTCAGCTCCCGGACCTTGTTGACCACGACCGAGCCCTCGAGGCCCGAGTTCTCGGCGATCTGCCGCACCGGCTCCTCCAGCGAGCGGTGGATGATCCGCGCGCCGGTGACCTCGTCGGGGTCCTCCAGCAGCGACTCCGGGTCGAGGCCGGCCTGGGCGTTCAGCAGGGCCACGCCACCGCCCGGCACGACACCCTCCTCGAGCGCGGCGCGGGTCGCCTGCAGC